>BNJU01001801.1_pt1 | contig 277465 bp, 369 predicted proteins | sample 8539281 | NCBI WGS metagenome assembly BNJU01 (sample SAMD00202456, study PRJDB9452) | human saliva metagenome | isolation source: human saliva | place: Japan
CATACAGGAATCGGAAGTGACGGCATCATCCTTATCTGCCCTTCCACAGTCGCTGATTTTTAGAATGAGAATATTTAATGCAGACGGCTCAGAGGCTGAAATGTGGGAAACGGCATCCGCTGTGTGAGCAAATATGTTTATGACTTTGGACTCATAGATAAGGATGAAGTACGCATTGAAACAGGTGTACGCACAGAGGAAGAAGAGGCCACGGGAGAAATTCCTAAAAACCGTATTAAAATATTGAAACTAAAGATTGAAGAGGGTAAGGTAGTCTCAGCTACAGTTGATATGGGAAAACCAATTCTCACCCCTAGCGAAATCCCGGTCATATCAGATAAAGATAAGTTTATAAATGAAGCTGTAAATGTAGACGGCAAAGACTGGCATCTCACCTGCATTTCAATGGGAAATCCTCACGCAGTCACCTTTGTAGATGACACTAGAAGTCTGAATCTACCTGAAATAGGCCCTAAATTTGAGTTTAACAAGATATTTCCAAACCGTACCAATACTGAGTTTATAAAGGTAATAAGCAGAAATGAAATCGAAATGCGTGTATGGGAGCGTGGTTCAGGAGAAACCCTTGCCTGCGGTACAGGAGCCTGTGCATCGGCCTATGCCGCTATGTTAAATGGCCTTGCTGATGATGAGGTGAGGGTTCATCTCCTGGAGGAGATTTGATTATAAAATACGATAAAGATACAAACCACATTTTTATGACAGGCCCTTGTGAAACTGTTTTTAGTGGCAGCATTACAATCTAGATAAGGAGTATTTATGCAAGTTACCGTAAATGACATATTAAAGTACGCTAACGGAAAACTGTTAAACGGAAATGGCGACACCGAAATAAACGGCTTCTTTACAAATTCAAGGGAAACCCACAGCCTTCCCTTTAAGAATGCGCTTTTTGTGCCTATAATCGGAGAAAGGGTGGACGCCCACAAATTCATCCCTCAGGTGGTAAAGGATGGTGCTAAGGCTTTCTTTATAAAAAAGGGGCACGAACTCCCTGCTGATATCGGAGATGCCGCAGCCATCGAGGTAGACGATACTGAAGCCGCCCTCCTTGACACAGGCCGTTGGTTTCGCGAGAAATTTAATATCCCTTTCATTGGAATAACCGGAAGTGTCGGCAAGACCACCACAAAGGAAATGGTGGCAGCTGCCCTCTCCTCGATTAATGTCCACAAGACTAAGGGAAATGCAAACTCTACCATAGGACTTCCCTTAACCTTGTTTGGACTCGAACCTTGTAATGAGGCCGCCATTATAGAAATGGGCATAAGTGAATTTCATGAGATGGAAAAGCTTGCAGATGCAGGCAGGCCAACCCATGCAATATTTACCAATGTAGGCACTGCCCATATCGGCAATCTAGGCTCAAAGGAAAATATACTTAAAGAAAAGCTCCACATTACAGATTGTTTTACGAAGGATAGTGTACTTTTTGTAAATGCTGATGATGAGCTACTTGTGAAGGTTGTTCCTGAAAATAGCGAATTCAGGCCTGCTAAGGTCAAGCACGTTGTAACCTATGGCATAAGTAAAGAGGCTGATTTCCACGCTTCTTCCATTACTATATCCGACAGTGGCACCGATTTTGTGGCAAATTATAAGGATGAAGACGGTAAGCCTCTCACTGAACAGATTCATCTAAAGACTCTGGGACTTCATAATGTAAGAAATGCGCTGGCTGCAACTGCCGTGGCGCTAAAGCTTGGCATCTCTCCTTCCGTATCAAAGCTTGGACTTGCAGACTATGAGCCACTTTCAGGCAGAGGTAACATTATTAAGTCAAATGGGCTTATCATAATTGATGATACCTATAATGCAAGCCCTGACTCTATGAAGGCTTCTGTTCAGATTATCGGTGAAATGCGTGGTGGCAAAGAGCCTATACACAGGCGGTTTGTAGTATTTGCTGATGTACTTGAGCTTGGTGAATACGCTGAGAGTGAACATTACAAAGTCGGCGAATATATCAAGGCCTACAACGAAGAAAACCCTGAAGGTAGAATTGATTACCTGATAACAGTTGGCAAAGACAGTGAGCAGATAGGACTTGCTCTAAACTCTGAAAGCCTTGATACCAATCCTGTCACAAAGCATTTTTCTACCAATGTAGAAGCCTCTAATTATCTTAAATCCCTCTTAACAAAAGGTGATGCTATCGTAGTTAAAGGTTCAAGAGGTATGCAGACAGAGGAAATAATCAGTTCTATATTAAATGATGAGTAGGCGCTGATTTAGATTGCTTTTATAACTGCAAAGAGGGTATACTTATCTACGTATAAGGATATTTCAAAGTTTATGCTATGGGACATAAAAACTAAGATGATGCAGGTAATAAAAGTTGATTATATTCTTATATATTCTTACCTTGTCACTTGCATCATTTATATTATAATTAGGAGGGTTTTATGAGGGTAATTGTTACTAAAAACTATGAGGAAATGAGTAGAAAGGCTGCAAACATAATAGCCGCTCAGGTTGTAATGAAGCCTGATTCAGTGCTTGGTCTTGCTACAGGTTCATCACCAATTGGGGCTTATAAGTTACTTGTAGAAGGCTATAAGAAGGATGATTTAGATTTTTCTGAAATCACTTCAATCAACCTCGATGAATATGTAGGGGCTTTCTGCTGACCACAATCAGAGTTATGCTTATTTTATGAGGGATAACCTTTTTAACCATGTAAATATAAATATGGAAAATGTCTTCCTTCCAAAACGGTATGGAGACTGATGAAGCTAAGGAATGTGCAAGATATGATGAGGTTATTAGAAGCCGTGGTCCTATTGATTTGCAGCTGCTTGGACTTGGCGAAAACGGACATATCGGTTTCAACGAGCCTGACTCTTCTTTTGCAAAGGGAACTCATAAGGTAAGCCTTACAGAGAGTACAATAAATGCTAACTCAAGGCTTTTTAATTCCATCGATGAGGTGCCTAAATTTGCTTATTCTATGGGTGTAGGAAGCATATTTGCAAGCTACATTTTACTTATTGCTTCCGGCGAAAAGAAAGCTGATGCACTCTGCAAGGCACTTTACGGCTCTGTAACTCCTGAGGTCCCTGCTTCTGCCCTCCAGTTCCACAGCAATGTAACTATAGTTGCTGATGAGGCTGCTTATGCTCTTATTGCAAAAAGGTAAATATATAGGAGATTATCATGATAATTAAGAACGGTTTAGTATATAACGAAAATGGAGATTTTGAAAAAGAGACATCTATGTGGAAGGTGAGTTCATTACCGATAAGGCACCTGAGGACGGCGAAGTCATTGACGCCGAAGGGCTTTATGTAATACCGGGACTTGTGGATGTACATACGCACGGCGCTGTAGGACACGACTTCTGCGATGCTGACCTTGACGGGCTCTACAAGATAGCTGAGTTTGAGAAAAGTAAGGGTGTGACTGCCTTTTGTCCCTACCTCAATGACTCTTTTCAGAGGAACGCCTTACAGGTATATTTGCCACAATCAAAGATTTTTAAGCCTGAGAAAAAGCACGCAAGAGTGCTTGGCATCAATATGGAGGGTCCTTTCATTTCTGCGAAGAAGATGGGGGCTCAGAATCCGAAGTATATAATGAATTCTGACGTAGAAGTATTTAGAAGGCTCAATGAAGTAAGTGGCAATATCCGTCTTGTAACCCTTGCTCCTGAGACTGAGGGTGCTAACCTCTTCATTAAAGAGCTTGCAAACGATGTATCCATCTCAGTTGGTCATTCTGATGCCAACTATGAGCAGGCTGATGCGGCATTTAAGAATGGAGCCAACCATGTAACCCACCTCTTTAACGCAATGCCTGCCTTCAATCACAGAGATCCGGGCATAGTAGGAGCAGCCTTTGAAAATACCGGAGTTATGGCTGAGCTCATCTGTGATAAGGTACATATCCATCCTTGTATGATAAGGAGTACCTTCCGTCTCTTTGGTGAGGATAGAATCATCCTTATAAGTGATTCTATGGAGGCTACAGGTATGGAGAATGGTACCTATTCTCTTGGAGGACAGAAGGTAAATAAGACAGGAAACAAGGCAACCCTTGATAATGGGTACTATTGCAGGCTCCTGTACTGACCTTTTTACCTGCTTTAAGAATGTCGTTGAATTAGGCATTCCTCTTAAGTCAGCAGTCAAGATGGCTTCCACCAACCCTGCAAAGAGTATAGGGCTTGGCGACAAGGCAGGTGTAATAAAACCAGGTGCTTATGCGGATTTATTACTGCTTGATAAGGACTTAAATATAGTAAAAAAATATTGTAGTTTTATAAATATGTTGCTAGAGTGTTTCACCTTATATTAAGGCAGTTTCTCTGATAAATATTTCTGTCAGAGAAGCTGTCTTTTTTATTAAAGTAGTTTTAATATCATTAGTATTTGACACGCAAAGATAATAAATTCTCTTGCAAGCAAGCCCCCTTGCAAGCAAGCCCCAATCGAATTTTTATACTTTTGACACTTGTATCATTAAATTCTGCAATAGTTAAAAAGATTGCATTTTAAAATTGATATAAATAATTTCTATAACAATCCTATGTTTATATGTATTATACAAAGAAGCCAATACCCCTTATAATAGACCTAGTTTTACAGATAAATTATGAATATGAGTTTGGAGGACAGTATGAAAAACATCAGTAATCGGATTTCCCTAGAATCGGTACTTTACGCGAATTAAAGTTCGCTAGCGAAAAATATTTTTAAGAAAGAAATCACAGCAGACGAGCTCTTAACCAAAGGTAAGGAGCTTAGAAAAATTCACTGGAATACTCAGAAAGAGGCAGGAATTGACTTTATCTCAAGTAATGATTTTTCATTCTACGATATCTTGCTTGATACCGCAATATTATTTGGCATAGTTCCTAAGCGTTATAAGGAGCTTAACCTATCTGAGCTTGATACCTATTTTTGCTATGGCTCGTGGTTATCAGGAGAGTCAGGAGATGTAAAGGCTCTTGCAATGAGAAAATGGTTTAACACTAACTATCACTACATTGTGCCTGAGGTTGAGGATGATACAGAAATAAGGCTTTCAGGCAACAAGCCATTTGAGCATTATAACGAGGCAAAGGCTCTTAATGTAGAGACTAAGTCCATAGTAATCGGTGCTTACACCTTGCTTAAATTATGCCGCTTTACAGGCAAAAAATCTTCAAATGATTTTGTTGATGCTTTTATCAGTGCATATCAGAGCTACCTTAAGAAGGCTGAAGAAGCTGGAATAAGCTGGGTACAATTTGATGAGCCTGCTCTTGTAAGAGATACAGATAGTGAAGATATCGCATTATTTAATAAGATTTATTCAGCTCTTCTTTCTTCAAAGAACAATGTTAAGGTATTAGCTCAGACATATTTTGGTGATGTAAGAGACATTTACAGCGACTTAATTAAGCTTCCATTTGACGGAATCGGTCTTGATTTCGTAGAGGGAAAAGAGACTTTCGCTCTTGTTGAAAAGTATGGTTTCCCACAGGATAAGCTTTTATTTGCAGGACTTGTAAATGGAAAGAATATCTGGAGAAATAACTACGAGAAGACCTTGCAGAGCCTTGCTAAATTAAAGGAAAAGGGTATAAACTGCGTTTTATCTACCTCCTGTTCACTCTTACACGTACCTTATACAACAAAGCACGAGACCAAGTTATCAGCAAACTACCTTTCATACTTTGCATTTGCTGAAGAAAAGCTTGTAGAGCTTAATGAGCTTAAGGCTCTTGCAGAAAATGCTGACTATAAGAACGAAGCAGCTTATCAGGCAAATGCTAAGCTTTTTGCAGGAGAGAGACTGCTATAGCGAAGAGGTTCACAAGAGACTTTCTCAGGTTACAGACAGTGATTATACAAGAAGCCCTGAGCGTAAGACTCGTCAGGCATTACAGAAAAAGGAGTTTGGTCTTCCTGAATTCCCAACAACTACCATCGGTTCTTTCCCACAGACCAGAGAGGTAAAGGCAAACCGTTCAGCTTTTAGAAATGGCGAAATTACAGAGGCTGAATACAAAGAGTTTAACAAAAAGCAGATTGCTGACTGTAAAAATTCCGGAAGACATCGATATCGATGTTCTTGTTCACGGAGAGTTTGAGCGTAATGACATGGTTGAGTACTTCGGTGAGGCTCTTGGCGGCTTCTATTCACAGAGAAGGCTTGGGTACAGTCTTATGGTACAAGATGTGTTAAGCCGCCTGTAATCTGGGGCGATGTATACAGAAAGAAAGCTATCACAGTAGAATGGTCTGTATATGCTCAGTCACTTACAAAGAGAATCATGAAGGGAATGCTTACAGGACCTGTTACCATACTTAACTGGTCATTCCCAAGAGAGGATATATCAATCAAGGAGTCCATTTCTCAGATAGCACTTGCAATCAGAGATGAGGTTCTTGATTTGGAGAAGAACGGAATCAAGATTATTCAGATTGACGAGGCTGCTCTTAGAGAGAAGCTTCCACTTAGAAAATCTGACTGGCAGAAGGAATATCTTGACTTTGCTATACCTGCTTTCCGTCTCACACACAGCGGTGTAAGACCTGAGACACAGATTCATACACATATGTGCTATAGCGAGTTCACAGACATTATCCCTGCTATTGACAATATGGATGCGGATGTTATCACCTTTGAGGCTTCCCGCTCAGACTTGCAGATACTTACATCATTAAAAGAACATAACTTTGAAACAGAGGTAGGTCCTGGTGTATATGATATTCACTCACCTAGAGTACCTTCCGTTGAAGAAATTGTTGCTACCCTCCATACTATGCTTACCAAGATTGACAGAGATAAGCTCTGGGTAAATCCTGACTGCGGATTAAAGACCAGAGGAATTCCTGAGACAGAAGCAAGCCTGAAGAACATGGTGGCAGCAGCAAAAATAATTAGGAATGAGGCATAATTTATGAAAGTTTCCCAAGTTTACAAAGATAAAAAAGATAAAAAGGTTCTATCCTTTGAGATTTTTCCTCCTAAAAAGGATAGCGAGCTAAGTAACATAGATGAGACTCTGGCTGTTCTTTGTGAACTTGAGCCCGATTATATAAGTGTAACCTTTGGTGCCGGTGGCAGTTCAAACTGCAACCGCACCATAGAACTGGCAAAGAAGATAAAGCACGAGTACCATGTAGAGCCTGTAGTTCACCTTACCTCCCTTCACTACAATAAGGCTGAGATTGATGAATTTGCAAAGGTTCTTAAGGACGCAGGAGTAGAAAATGTACTTGCACTAGAGGAGATAAAAATCCTAACTTCCCTGAAAAGGATGATTTTTCACACGCCTCCGACCTCATCGCTTATATGAAGGAAAAATGGGATTTCTGTTTCTTAGGTGCCTGCTATCCAGAGTGTCACCCTGAATCAGGCGGTGTGATTAATGAAATAAGACATTTAAAGACAAAGGTGAATGCCGGAGCAGAAGTACTTTTATCCCAGTTGTTCTTTGACAATGATATCTTCCTTCGTTTTCAGGAATACTGCAGGGTTGCAGATATCAATGTCCCTGTAATACCCGGAATCATGCCTGTAATCAATGCTTCTCAGATAAAGAAAATGATAACGATGTGCAGTGTTGCCTTCCCTTCCCGATTTGAGAAAATCATTCACAGATACGAAGATAACAAAGAAGCACTCTTTGACGCAGGAATGTCCTACGCACTTAGCCAAATCATCGACCTCCTTGTAAGCGACATAGAAGGAATCCATCTCTATACAATGAACAACCCCCTCGTAGCCAGAAGGATATGTGAAGGTATTAAGAATATCATATAAAATACAAGGAATAAGACGATAAAAGCCGTTACAAGCTTGCTTGTAAACGGCTTATTGTCGTTTTATTCCGCCAAAAATATGAGGCGCAGCCATTTTACTCCATCTCATCCACCACACTGTTCTCAAACTGTCTGGTAAATAGTCCAAAGTAATAGCCCTTCTGTCTCATAAGGTCCTTATGTCTTCCCTGTTCTATAATCTTTCCGTCCTTTACCACAAGGATTACATCTGCATTTACTATGGTTGAGAGCCTGTGGCGATTACAAATGAAGTCCTGCCTGTGATTACCTTTTCTATGGCATCCTGAATTATCTTCTCTGTGACTGTATCAATCGAAGAGGTTGCCTCATCTAAAACCAGAATCTTTGGCTTTGCAATTATCGCTCTTGCAAATGATATGAGCTGCTTCTCGCCTGTAGAAAGCAGGTCACCGCCCTCTCCAACCTCGCTGTCAAGCCCCTTTTCCATCTTCTCTACTACCGCTGTAGCAGAAACTAATTCAAGGGCAGCCATTATCTCTTCATCTGTAGCGTCAGGCTTGCCATACTTTAAGTTCTCCCTTATTGTTCCTGAGAAAAGATGAGGCGACTGGAGTACATAACCTATGTTTGAGTGAAGCCACTGTCCTGAACGCTCCTTTGCATCCCTGCCGTCTATAAGCACCTGCCCCTTTGTAGGCTCAAAGAAGCGGCAGACCAGATTCACAAGGGTAGATTTACCTGCCCCAGTCTCTCCTACTATGGCTACATTGGTTCCCTGAGGTACTTTTAGGTTGAAGTGCTCAAGCACATACTCATCTCCGTCGGGATACTTAAAAGTTACATCCTTAAACTCGATATCACCATGAAGTTCTTCCCAGTTTTCCTTTTTAGGATTAAATATATCTCCGTATTTCTCTACAACCTCCCTGCTGTCTGCCACATCAGACTCTGTTGCCATAAGCCCCGTAAATCTCTCAATATTTACAGAAGATGCAATTAGGTCTGCAAAGGTAAGGGTAATGTTTCTAATCGGGTCTATTATCCCCTGTACATAGGACATAAATACAGACAGAGTACCGATTAGCATAACTCCCTCGATGGTTAGCACACTTGCCTGCATAAGTACTACGGCAATTATGAGCGAGCCTACTAGAGAAACAAGGGAAGTTGAAAGTGCTGAAAAATGAGCAGCTCTTACAGATTTCCTCTTCATATTAAGAGAATCCCTGTTAAAATTCTCCTTCATTCTCTCCTCAGCAACAAGTGTCTTTATCTCCTTTGCGCCGGTTATTCCCTCATTGAAATTGCCCGTAATTGTAGAGTTTATCTCCCTTACTTCCCTGTTAAGATGGATGATATTCTTTTGGAATACAGCTACTATTATAGCTGCAACAGGCACAATGGCCGCTATCAAAAGGGCAAGCTTTGCATTTAAGCTAAACATTACCACAAAAGCACCTACTACATAGGTTGTAGACCACAATAGGTCAAAGAAGTACCAAGCTGCAATCGAGCCTATTCTTGCCGTATCACTCATTACCCTTGCATGTATATAGCCTACATTATTCTGGTTAAAGTACGAAAACGAAAGGGTTTGCAAGTGATTAAAACTTGAATTTCTGAGGTCTCTAGCAACACTTATTTCTATGTTTGAAGCTACATAGGCCGAAACAAAATCCATTGATATCTGTATGGCTATGGCAATCAGGTATAGGACTATGAATCTTCCAAGACCGTCTAATTCTTTCTTTCCTATGAAATTATTTATTGCAAACTGATTAAATAGAGGGAAAATTATTTCACCAAGGGTTGCAATAGCCCCCGTCACAAACATTATCAACATGTCTTTTCTATATGCCCTGAAATATGGCCAAAGCTTTGGTATGCCAAACCAGGGCAGGAATTTTATCGTCGTTTTATCCTGCATACTTCCTCCTACTCTTCATAGTTAAGGGCTACAGACTGTATATCATAGATTTTTCTGTAAATACCGGTATTCTTAATAAGTTCGTCATGAGTACCTGATTCTACCAGTCTTCCCTTGTCAAGAACAAGAATATTGTCAGCTGCCATCAGGGTAGTGATTCTATGGGAAATAATGATTACCGTACTATTCTTTCCCTTTTCCATAAGCCCCTTTCTTATCTTGGCATCAGTTTCCGCATCCACAGCAGAAAGAGAATCATCAAATACCATGATAGGAGATTTCCCTATAAGCATACGAGCTATGGCTGTTCTTTGCTTCTGTCCCCCTGAAAGGGTAACTCCTCTTTCTCCTACTGTAGTCTCAAAGCCTTCCTTGAAGCTCTCAATAGTCTCTAAGAGGCTTGCTGTACCTGCCGCTTCCTTTATATCTTCTATCTCTGCATTTCCCCCGCCAAGAGCTATATTCTCAGCCAAGGTCCTCGAGAAAAGATAAGGCTCTTGAAGCACCATTCCTACATTTTCACGAAGATAACCTACTTCAATATCCTTTATATCAACTCCTGAGATAGTAATGCTTCCATTCTCCTTAGGAAGCTCATAAAGCCTGTTTAGAAGGTGCATAAGGGTAGACTTGCCTGAGCCTGTACCTCCAAGTATGCCTACTGTGGTACCTCCCTTTATCCTAAATGACACATCCTTAACAATCTCCTTACTTTCATCGTAAGCAAAGCTCACATTGTTAAATACTATGTCTCCCGTCATATCGGGCTTAAGCTTCTTGCCCTCGTCCTTCTCAGGCTCAGAATCCATAATGTACCTTATTCTATCTGTTGCTATTTCACTGCGGCTAAGGCCTGATATCAGTCTTCCAAGCAGCCTTATAGGCCAAGCAAGCATGATATTATACGAGAAAAATGCAATATATTCACCTGCAAGCATTTCCCCCCTAACTGCGTATACTGCACCGAGCACAACCACTGTCATAATCTGAAGGTTTAGTAAAAGTGTACCTATAGACCAGAACCACGCCAGTACCCAGTCCATTCTTATCCACATCTTCCAGTAATCATGGTTCTGCTTTTCAAATCTTTCCTTTTCAAAAAGCTCCCTTCCAAAAGCCCTTACAACCCTCACTCCTGTCAAATTCTCCTGTACTACGGCAGACAGCTTACCCTCTTCCACATCTGCCTCTTCAAAGATTTTACCCATTCTTTTATGACCGTATGCAGAATAAGCTATGTTTATTGGTATAAGGATAACTGCAATCAGAGCCAGCTTTACATTGATGGTAAACATAAAATAAAGTGAAAAAGCAACCATCAAAACTACTCTAAAAACTTCCGTAAGCTGTCCTGAAACAAAGTTTTTAACTGCATCTACATCAGAGGTACAGCGCTGGATTATATCTCCTGTCTGGTTCTTTGTGTGCCACGAGAATGGAAGCCTTGCAATATGTGCAAATATCTCATTTCTCATCGTTTCCACCAAAGTTTCCGCACCCTTGTTATTGTAATATCTGTATAGATAGTTACACAGGGCAGATAAAGCCCCTATTACCATCAGAAATACTGCTATCAGATAGAGATGCTCCCTAATATAAGCAGGCCCGCCTATACTCTCTATAGCATCCACAATAAATGCAGGCAGGTCACTCTCCTTACCTGTAATCAAGGTATCAACCGTATAGCTGATTACCCTTGGTACTATTAGCGCCAGCAGATTCATAAGGGAAATACAGACTACGGCAATTATAAAATATGCCTTTACTCCCCTTAGAAAATGCCAAACTAACTCCCTATTAGTCTTAAATTTTCTATCTTTCATACATTCTCCTGTTAACAAATTAATAACGAGCTAATAAAATTGAATTAAATATATTGTTCTACATCGGTAGTCTAAACCCCCTTTTTTTATAATTCAGGAATATTCTAAAGTAATGTCAATTACCTCCACTCATAGTAAAGGCTTAGTATATGTTCATTACTAAATTCCTATTGTACTCAAAAATATCTCTGCGTCCCTATTTCCAATCAGTTCAACAGGGAAGTCTATTTCATCTAGGAAGTTCTCGGTATTCGGATACTTTCCTATCTCAAAAGAACTGTGAGCATCACTGTTTACTGCAATTTTAGTGCCATACTTAGCACAGGCAAGGGCTACCTTAAGGCATCTCTCCCTCACAGTCTCACCATGTCCAAAAGAAGCCTCATTTATCTCTATCATCTTATTCAAGGACTTAGCGGCCTTTACAACCTCGTCAATGTCAAATTCGAGTCCTGAACGCCCAATATGTCCAAGTATTTTCACATTTTCATGCTCAAGTGCCTTGATGTATAGCTCTGTATTTTCGACTACTGTAGAATTAGCTGCAAAATCCTTATAATGCACACTTGCGATGAGATAGTCAAGACGGTTTAATATCCCCTCTTCATAGGTTAGCTTAACTCCGTTTTTATTAGGATATGGGATGTAAAGGTCGTGTCCGAAGAGATTCCCCTTGAGGTCAATTATGTCCACCTCTGCACCAAAAAGGAGCCTTACACCATGCCATACCTCAGGCAGAGCCTTTTTATTTATAAAAAATCCAAAGCAGGCAAAGTCTGTTGAAGGCACAAAAAAAGAGCTGAAGTGGTCGGTAATTCCAACTAACTCAAGCCCTTGTTCTTTTCCGGCTCTAAGATTCTCCTCTATGGTGGAGTAGGCGTGCCCGGATGCCAGGGTATGAGTGTGGGTATCTGTTTTTATTTTAATCATGTCAGTGCCTCCTTATCTTATATGTGTATAGTTACTATAGTGCAATGTGGGTGCCAAATACTTTTGGCACCAGCATTGTTCTATTTTACCAAAAATCTAACGCTTTGTAAATGAAAATGCACATTTATTATCCGTATGAATTAGTTTAGATAAGATGAAAATTATGGCAAATACTATAAAAAATGCCACAAGACTGCTATTTACATAGCGAATGGCTCTTCCAAATATCAGGCTTCCAAATACCATTTGCATACAGTATAGCTCCAGAGACACCTTGCCTAAGGCACTAAAAATATAGGATTTTACCTTGGCAAATAAGGTATCTGCACAAAGGACAATCCCCATCACATAAGGGATTGCTGTCACATAGAATATATCACTTATAGGAAAGGCCAGCTTTATCATATATCCAAAGTTATAGTTCAATGCAATACCCACAACAAGCAGCACAACTCCAACACCAGCTTTTATATTTACCCTCCATTTCCCCTCGTATCCTGCTAAAAATAGTCCCAGTAAAATAATAGGAAGTCTACATAAGAATATATTCAAGCTATGGTTTTCAGTGAAGTTTTCCAGTGCCAGCATTATTCCTGACCAGATAGCAAGGCTGATTATAAGCAGTTTTATATTATTCATCTTTCTAACAAGTTTTAGATAAAATGGCACGGCAAGATAAAATATCATAATGGCAGGAATGAACCAAATCATCGAGCCACCGCCATTTAAGATAAACTCAATTCCAAAAAAACTGTGAGAACTGCCTTTTGTTATACTAAGTTTGCCCATTATTACATAGAGAATACAACAAAAAAATAAATATAGGATATATATGCAGAAACTTCCTTTTTATATAACTAAAATAATTGCTGGTATCAGAATAATAAGCCATATAACCTGTCATAAAAAAGAAGATATCAACTCCAATATAGCCTGTCATCACTATGAACCTGATTACACCGCTAACCACATCACTGCTTCTTGAAACCGGAAATAGGTGGTAGAGAATAATCAGAAGAGCCGCAATCCCCATAATAGGCTGTTTTGTTTTCTTTAGTTCCATTTAACTTCCTCTCTATTATTCCAAATTGCCGGACTTTTTCATATCTATTGTCTGAACTTCTACACCTACCAGCTTTTCAAAGTTTGATTTGATTTCTTCGTACGCATCTTTGTAGGTCATAACCATAAGAACGTATTTGTCTGTGTATAATACCTTCCCTACCTCTGCTCCTACGCATATCCATTTTCTAGGGTCAGCCTTAGCAGCTATGTCTTCTGCTATTGCTTTGGTATCTGCTCCATTTGCCCTTATAAGTACCAGTGAATGTGCATCAGTAGATATCTGCCCCTCTGAGCAGGCTGCTTCAATACCGTTAGTCCACTTTATAAAAGCTATATAGTTCAAAGCTCTTTTTATCCAGTTCAAATATCTCATTTGCAGGTGCTTTGGTATCTTTACATATTTTTCCCATCAAATCAGTCACTTTAACTCCAGAGATGTCATTCTCAGATGTACTCCCTGTTGTATCGGTGCTCCCTGTCTCAGAGCCATTACTTGCTGTACCTGAACTTTCGCTTCCTGTACTATCACTACCGTTTATTTTATTCGAACTATTATTCCCCGTAGATGAAGCACTTTGGGAAGCTGTTCCTTTTGATGTCTTACTGTTATTTTCTACAGAAGTAGTGTTTGCAGCAGAACTTGACTTTGAGTTATTTCCTCCACATGCAAAGAGTGTTAGTGATAAACCCGCACATAATAATAAAGCAATATTTTTCTTCATGTCAGTCTCCTCTATTGTTATTTGTTCAAAACACAAGATTCTACTATGTTCTCTGATATAAGCGCATAGATTAAACTTATATAATATAAGCCACTTATATGAGAACACATCATCTTTCGATACTTAAATCATTCTATGGTAACTAAATCAATACAACCACAACTATAATAGCACAATTTAAAAATATTCATCAAATATAAGTGTGATTTTTAGTTGATTTTTAATAAAGTAGCTTATTTAATAACTTTTTAAGTGCTTGACATTCTAATAACTTTAAAAGTATTATAGTGGTGGGGAGGGAGGGAACTAAAAAGTGCATAATATTATATTTTACAAAGACAAAAATGGTAGAGAGCCTGTACTTGACTATTTACGAGACTTAGTTCATAAAAATGATAAAGAAAGTCGTATCAAAGCTAATAAAATTCAAGATTATATTGAAAGTCTTAAGTCAATATGGAACGCAAGCTGGCGCCCCATATGTAAAAACATCTTGACGGTGCCATATGGGAATTAAGACCATTGAGGGACAGAATTTTTATTTATAGCTTATGATGCAGTAATTTAGTTTCTTCTTCATCACTTTTATGAAGAAAGACTCAAAAACTCCAAAAGGGGAAATTGAACAAGCAAAAGACTTATGATGATTATATTGAAAGGAATTTTAAAATGAGAAATAAAGAGCTGATGCATAGAAAAAGTGTATAGATTGACGATAATAGAGCTGTAAGACAGATATTGATGTGATCATGAATTTATAGACTAGCTTTTTGACTCCCGACGAAATAGCTGAGAGCGATTTAAGAGTGGCGCTTATCGGGGAGTTGATAAAGGCTAGACTGAACAAGGATAAGTCAGAAGAAGCTTGAGGAGTTAAGCGGAGTTAAGCAGCCCTATTATAGCTAGGATGGAAAAAGGGTACAACTAATCCGCAGATAAACACTTTATTAAAGGTTCTAGCCCCTTTAGGTAAAACTCTTGCCATAGTGCCACTGAAGTAATATGCTCAAACATTACTTTTATTCACTGTAATTATCCGGTCGAATAAGCACATTCTTAATAGCCACCTCAGCGAGATATACCAAGGATATTTTTGTTCTATAGTTAAACTAAAAAGGACACCCTAAGGTGTCCTTTTTACATATATCTTCAAAACTGCAACCGAATCAACATCTTTTCCTTTTTCTTTGGTCAAGCCTTCGACCTATTAGTATCAGAAGGCACACGGATTACTCCGCTTACACCACTGACCTATCAACCTCATACTCTAAGGGGTCTTATTAGCCTACGCTATGGGATATCTTATCTTGGAGGGGGCTTCACGCTTAGATGCCTTCAGCGTTTATCCCTGCCAAACTTGGCTTCCCAGCCGTGCAGCTGGCACTGCAACTGGTCTACCAGCGGTTCGTCCATCCCGGTCCTCTCGTACTAAGGACGGCTCTCCTCAAATATCCTGCGCCTGCGCCAGATAGGGACCGAACTGTCTCACGACGTTCTGAACCCAGCTCGCGTACCGCTTTAATGGGCGAACAGCCCAACCCTTGGGACCTACTACAGCCCCAGGATGCGATGAGCCGACATCGAGGTGCCAAACCACTCCGTCGATGTGAACTCTTGGGAGTGATAAGCCTGTTATCCCCAGGGTAGCTTTTATCCGTTGAGCGATGGCATTCCCACTTACATACCACCGGATCACTAAGTCCTACTTTCGTACCTGCTCCACCCGTCGGTGTCGCAGTCAAGCTCCCTTCTGCCTTTACACTCTGCGAATGGTTTCCAACCATTCTGAGGGAACCTTTGAGCGCCTCCGATACACTTTCGGAGGCGACCGCCCCAGTCAAACTCCCCTCCTGGCATTGTCCCCTGCCCGGATAACGGGCAAAGGTTAGAAACCAGATACACGAAGGGTGGTATCCCAACATTGACTCCGCAGAAACTGGCGTCCCTGCTTCTTTAGTCTCCCACCTATCCTGTACATCATATATCTAATCCCAGTACCAAGATGGAGTAAAAGCTCCATGGGGTCTTTCCGTCTTGGCGCAGGTAACCAGCATCTTCACTGGTACTTCAATTTCACTCGGGTGCATTGTTGAGACAGCGCTCAAATCATTACGCCTTTCGTGCGGGTCGGAACTTACCCGACAAGGAATTTCGCTACCTTAGGACCGTTATAGTTACGGCCGCCGTTTACTGGGGCTTAAGTTCGTACCTTCGGATTGCTCCTAAGCACTCCCCGTAACCTTCCAGCACCGGGCAGGCGTCAGCCCATATACATCACCTTACGGTTTCGCATAGACCTGTGTTTTTGCTAAACAGTTGCTTGAGCCTATTCTCTGCGGCCTGTATCTCTACAGGCACCCCTTATCGCGAACTTACGGGGCCATTTTGCCGAGTTCCTTAACAATGCTTCTCCCGCCGGCCTTGGGATACTCTCCCCATCCACCTGTGTCGGTTTACGGTACGGGCTCTGACTACACAATAGCGGCTTTTCTCGACGGCTCTCCCAGGAGCTTCCCTACTTATATTTCGGTCCGCATCACACAGTCCACTTACCCGGACGGATTTGCCTGCCCGGCATAAACCATGCTTGCACCTGAATCCTTTACAGGCACTCCCTGAATCTCCGTGTCCCCACATTTCTGATAGCCAGAGGTACTGGAATATCAACCAGTTGTCCATCGCCTACGCTTCTCAGCCTGAGCTTAGGTCCCGACTTCCCCAGGGAAGATCAGCTTTACCCTGGAAACCTTGGATATACGGCCTGAAGGATTCTCACCTTCATCTCGCTACTCATTCCGGCATTCTCTCTTGATAACCCTCCACGGCTCCTTACGGTACCGCTTCTTCGTGTTATCAATGCTCCCCTACCAACATACCTTACGGTATATTCCATTGCTTCGGTGTTATGTTTCAGCCCCGGACATTTTCGGCGCAGGACCTCTCGACTAGTGAGCTATTACGCACTCTTTGAATGAATGGCTGCTTCTGAGCCAACATCCTAGTTGTCTTCGAAACCCCACATCCTTTACCACTTAACATACACTTTGGGACCTTAGCAGATGGTCTGGGCTGTTTCCCTTTTGACTGTCCGACTTATCTCATACAGTCTGACTCCCGGTAAACATCTATATGGCATTCGGAGTTTGATACGCATTGGTAGACTTTTGACGCCCCCTGCAGCGATTCAGTGCTCTACCTCCATTAGACTATACCGAGGCTAGCCCTAAAGCTATTTCTGGGAGAACCAGCTATCTCCGAGTTCGATTGGAATTTCTCCGCTACCCACAGCTCATCACCGCCTTTTTTTCAACAGACGTGTGTTCGGACCTCCATCCACTTTTTACGCAGACTTCATCCTGGCTATGGGTAGGTCACCCGGTTTCGGGTCTGCTGTTACTGACTTACCGCCCTGTTAAGACTTGGTTTCCTTCGGCTCCGTACCTTAAGTACTTAACCTGCCAGCAACGGCAACTCGCCGGACCGTTCTACAAAAGTACACGGTCGAGCGTTAGTCGCTCTTCCGCAGCTTGTAGACACAGGGTTTCAGGGTTCTCTTCACTCCTCCCGGGGTTCTTTTCACCTTTCCCTCACGGTACTATACTCTATCGGTCACCAGGTAGTATTTCGCCTTGGGGGGTGGTCCCCCCTGCTTCCTACGGGGTTTCTCGTGTCCCGTAGTACTCCGGATACCACTGAATAACAGTCTGTTTCGCATACGAGGCTTTTCACCTCTTTGGCCGGCTTTTCCCAAAACCGTTCTGCTACCTACTGCTTCTTCGTATGTGGTCCTCAACCCCAAGGATAAATCCTTGGTTTGGGCTTCGTCCCCTTTCGCTCGCCACTACTTAGGGATTCGATGTTTCTTCCTCTTCCTCCGGCTACTTAGATGTTTCAGTTCGCCGGGTTCCCTCCGTATGACTATGGATTCATCATACGGTGACAGAAGTTCTTTCTGCCGGGTTTCCCCATTCGGATACCTGCGGATCAATGGATATTTGCTCCTCCCCGCAGCTTTTCGCAGCTTATCACGTCCTTCTTCGGCTCCTGGTGCCAAGGCATCCGCCCTGCGCCCTTTGTAACTTGACCTTAGTTGAGATGGGATAGCCAGACGGCTATGGGACGTCGTGCAAGCTCGCTTGCAAACGGCGACCTATAGACGGATGGTGGCGTTTCTACGAAACGCCTATCACGAGCAGGAAATGCGAAGCATTTCTGCGAGTGACCCATCTCAACGGTATTTTAGATAACTCATTATGGTTCTCTTTTAATTTAACACTGACTAGCGTATCAGTATTAAATCTTTTTAATAAATACATTGTTTTATCGTTCTCTCTATTAACATTTGTCTTTTCGACTCTTGTTTGTCAATCAGAAAACAATTTCTCGATGTTGTTTCATATCTAGCTGTATATCTCTTAATGATTAAATCATCAAAAGCTATACTTGCATAAATATTTGTTCGGTATGCAGTTTTTCAAGGTACATTTTGACTGACTTTTTCAATCAGTCATTTGATACAACCAATACAACTATTGTGGATTGATTACATCAAATCACTAATTGAAGTTTTTAAGCTTTTTAGTCATTTTTGAGCTATTCTGTCATTTCAAGTTATAATTCTTTTTAGTTACTTTCCGTGCGAGCTTCGCTCGTGCTCGAAAAAGTGTAGTGTTTATTAGAGGAAGTCCTTTCGCGCTTCGCTTGAAAGAACGACTTGATTTTCTAGACTCGCTTCACGGCTTCGCCTTGAGCTCGTTGAGAAAAACAATGTCTGGCAGCCACCTACTCTCCCACACCGTCTCCAGTGCAGTACCATCGGCCGCCCAGGCCTTAACCTTCGTGTTCGGGATGAGAACGGGTGTGACCCCTGGACGCATCGCCACCAGACGTATTTTGTTACCCAAAACTCGCAACTCACGTCCTTCCTCCTAGCTCGAACTCACTTCGTTCGTCCCTCGCTAGAGTCAGTCGCAGTGTGTCTCGCTCATAAAAATTTGTCTGAAAGCAAGCTTTCACAAATTTTTTTCTTTCGCATCCACGTTGCTCGTTGATAACTAGATAGTAAGACAATCTCTACTTCTTCTTCCTTAGAAAGGAGGTGATCCAGCCGCACCTTCCGATACGGCTACCTTGTTACGACTTCACCCCAGTCACCAGACCTGCCTTCGGCAGCTCCTCCCTTGCGGTTAGGCCACTGACTTCGGGCATTTCCGACTCCCATGGTGTGACGGGCGGTGTGTACAAGACCCGGGAACGTATTCACCGCGACATTCTGATTCGCGATTACTAGCGATTCCAGCTTCATGTAGTCGAGTTGCAGACTACAATCCGAACTGAGGCAGCCTTTCTGAGATTCGCTCCGGCTCACGCCTTCGCTTCCCTCTGTAACTGCCATTGTAGCACGTGTGTAGCCCCGGTCATAAGGGGCATGATGATTTGACGTCATCCCCGCCTTCCTCCGAGTTATCCTCGGCAGTCTTTCTAGAGTGCCCGGCCTAACCGCTGGCTACTAAAAATAGGGGTTGCGCTCGTTGCGGGACTTAACCCAACATCTCACGACACGAGCTGACGACAACCATGCACCACCTGTCTCTCCTGTCCCGAAGGACTACAGGCATTACCCTGTATTCAGGAGGATCTCAAGACCGGGTAAGGTTCTTCGCGTTGCGTCGAATTAAACCACATGCTCCACCGCTTGTGCGGGTCCCCGTCAATTCCTTTGAGTTTCATTCTTGCGAACGTACTCCCCAGGTGGAATACTTAATGCGTTTGCGACGGCACCGAAAGGCTTATGCCTCCCAGCACCTAGTATTCATCGTTTACAGCGTGGACTACCAGGGTATCTAATCCTGTTTGCTACCCACGCTTTCGAGCCTCAGCGTCAGTTTTGGTCCAGCAGGCCGCCTTCGCCACCGGTGTTCTTCCTAATATCTAAGCATTTCACCGCTACACTAGGAATTCCGCCTGCCTCTCCCATACTCAAGTTTAACAGTTTTGGGAGCAGTCAGGGGGTTGAGCCCCCTGCTTCCACTCTCAACTTGCCAAACCGCCTGCGCTCCCTTTACACCCAGTAAATCCGGATAACGCTTGCCCCCTACGTATTACCGCGGCTGCTGGCACGTAGTTAGCCGGGGCTTCTAGTCAGGTACCGTCATCATCTTCCCTGCTGATAGAGCTTTACATACCGAAATACTTCTTCACTCACGCGGCGTCGCTGCATCAGAGTTTCCTCCATTGTGCAATATCCCCCACTGCTGCCTCCCGTAGGAGTTTGGGCCGTGTCTCAGTCCCAATGTGGCCGTCCGACCTCTCAGTCCGGCTACCGATCGTTGCTTTGGTAGGCTTTTACCCTGCCAACTGGCTAATCGGACGCGGGCCCATCCTATACCTGATTGCTCATTTCCCGGCAAAACCATGCGGTTTCGCCGACTTATGCGGTCTTACCAGCCGTTTCCAGCTGCTATCCCCCTGTATAGGGCAGGTTGCCCACGCGTTACTCACCCGTCCGCCACTAAGAATTACAGTCTTCCATCCGAAAACTTCCGTCCGTAATCTCCGTTCGACTTGCATGTGTTAGGCACGCCGCCAGCGTTCATCCTGAGCCAGGATCAAACTCTCATAAAAAGTGTTTGGCCTTCGTCAGAACAAGCTGACATTTATCATCTCTTGCTTATTCCGTTATTGACCGGCTAAAGTCAATAATTTTTACTTTTTTTAAAGGTGTACAAGTATTACTACTTATACGCGTTCGTTTGAATTTTCAAGATTGTCTCACTATTTAGTTATCAAGGTTATCTGCCTCGTAAACCGCTTGAACACTAGATTTCGCTAGTTATTATCAAGTAGTCTTTTGTGGGGCAACGGATAGTATGATACCACAGTTTAGGCATCTTTGTCAACAACTTTTTTTAAAAGATTTATTAAAGGTTTTTTTAATAAATGTCGATATATTATTAATGTACGTTAATAAACTTGACAAGTTTCTAACATCTGTTTATTCTATATAAATATTGAGGGCATTACAATCACTGAATATTTCTTAACACTTAATGAAAATATCCACTGTTTTTACCCTTTAAAATACAAATATATTGAGGTATCATTATGATCTGATCATTAATAGTTGGTGCATTTATCGGATGGCTTGGTAGTCTTATTACAAACAAAGACCATTCAATGGGTTGGATAAAAATATAATAGCAGGTCTTATAGGTTCCGCTGTAGGACAAGCACTACTTGGGAGCTGGGGGCCTCGTCTTGCAGGTATGGCAATTATTCCATCTGTCTTTGGAGCAGTTGTCGTTATTGCTGTTATTTCATTTTTCTTTGGAAGACGATATTAAAGCTTGTTTACCTGAAGATAATTAGTTACAAAGGAGATGTCTATGCGTAAGCTAAAATTATTATTGTTTGTACCGGTACTTCTTGTCGCTGCAATCTTGTATTTTGCGATAAATTTTGTTGATAAAAATGCCGATTCACAAGCAGGAAGGCAAAGTAATGATGCAGGCAGACCCTAAGAAAGGAAATAACAAAATGAAAAACTATGATAAAACCAAGGTAAAGGTTATCCACCTTGCGGGTGGCTGTTTCTGGGGGCTTGAAGCCTATATGCAGAAGTTAAACGGTGTTGAGGATGCCATAAGCGGGTATGCAAACGGTAAGACAGAAAATCCGTCCTACTACGACCTTAAGACCAGCGGTCATGCTGAGACCGTAAAAGTGGTTTACAATCCCGACATTATAAGCCTTGAGGATATACTGGCTCATTACTTAAGAGTGGTAAATCCTGTCAGCGTAAATAAGCAGGGAAATGATGTAGGTACACAGTATAGAACCGGGATTTATTATACTGATGAAGCAGATAAAACCATTATAGAGAATATACTGGCAAAAGAGCAGACAAAGCACGATAAGCCTATAGCCATAGAGGTAGAACCTCTCAGGCAGTTCTACGAAGCAGAAGAATATCATCAGGATTATCTGGAGAAAAACCCGGGTGGATACTGTCACATAGACCTCTCTCTTGCAGATAAGCCGCTTGATAAGGACGAGGAGCCTGTAATAGACTCTTCAAGATATATCAAACCGTCAGATGAAGACTTGAAGAAAAATCTTACTGACATTCAATATGATGTGACACAGAATAGTGCCACTGAAAGGGCATTTTCACATGAATACCACGACAGTTTTAAGCGTGGCATCTACGTAGACATAACCACCAAAGAGCCCCTCTTCTCTTCTACCGATAAGTTTGAGTCAGGCTGTGGCTGGCCAAGCTTTTCAAAGCCTATATCTAAGGATGTGGTAAAAATACTTCGAGGACAACAGTCATTTTATGCATAGAACAGAAGTAAGGAGTAGGAGCGGAAATGCTCATCTGGGACATGTATTTAACGATGGTCCTAAAGAACTGGGCGGACAGAGATACTGTATAAACGGTGCTTCCCTCGAGTTCATTCCATATGATGAAATGGATGAAAAAGGATATGGCTATTTGAAATATCTGGTGAAGTAAATTTTCTTAACCGGCAAGTTGACAAGAGAATTTCCATTTGCCAACCATTGACCTAAATTATACATTATAACAGTAATGGGTAGCAGTTAAATCTGCTACCCGTCATTTTTAGTCTAAATGAAATACCTGCTTCAGATCTATGCAAACAGGACTTTCATCCTCGTTCGTTTCCATTATATCTGACATATAGTGCCACCACTTGCGGTTTATCGCAGTATCCGCACCCTTCTTCCACTTTTCTTCATCCTCAATTTCGATATAACCAAATAGCGTATTTGTCTCAGAATCCAGGAAAATGGTATAATTCCTGCCTCCATGCTCGTGTATCATCTCCTTCATCTCATCCCACAGCTTGCTATGACGGTCTTCATATTCCTTTTCCATCCCCGGATATAGTTTTCATTTTAAATCCCTTATACATGATAACCTCCTACTACAGCATTTAATTATAGTGCCTTATATAGGCAAATTTAATCTGCTATGACTATACATTAGACTTTAAGCCGTTAGCCAAAATTCATCTAATAACCACATTGTAGTATATTTACGCTGATATGTCTATCCCAGCTTGTAAAAATAAAGCCCCCACCCTCTTATACCTCTTGGGTACAAGGAGTGGGGGATACATCCTGTATTTTTAGTTCTTAATTACTACATATTACTGCTCTTTCTTTCTGCTTCTAATAACCGCAAAACCTGCTAACAGCAATAGGCCTACTCCTGCACCATAGTACAGGCCTGTGTTAGTACCGCCTGTTCTAGGAAGTCTCTGCTTGTTATCTCCCTGTGGAGTCCTGTCATCAATAACCTTGATGCCATTATCCTTGTTAGGCTTGTTGCCAGGCTTTGTAGGTGTCTTCTTGCCACCATCTGCAGGGTTATCGCCCTTAGGAGTCTTATCCTTGTCGACATCCACAGTCTTGCCGAGGCTTACTTTGCTTGCCCGGTTCCTCAGGACTTGGTGGATTCACAGGATTGGTTGGGTTCTCAGGACTTGGTGGATTTACCGGTGTTACCGGATTCTCAGGGTTTTGGTGGATATACCGGTACAGTCGGATTAACAGGAATCGGAGGGATTACAGGACTTGGTGGATTCACAGGTGTGTCTTCACCAGGCTTTTTATTCACGATAGTAAGCACATTCTGCTCTATCTTAGCAACACCTGTATAGTCTCCAACTAATTCAACCTTAAATCCGCTTTCAAGCTTGGTTACCTTTAGGCGTATTGCAAGATTGTTGTTTACATATCCTGTAGGTACAATCTCTTCAGTCAAGGTATAGTTGCCTGCTGTAAGCTCATCAAATCTTATAGAGCCTTCTGTGGCAGTAGTCTTAAGACCCATGTCCTTCTCAGTCATTCCTGCCTCAGCGAGCCTCTTAAGTCTGAAACCTGCACCTGATAGCTTATCTCCACTTGTATTTGTCTTTACTACCTCAAGTCGGTCATACTTCTTATCATTGATTGTACCTGATGCAACAGCTGTCACTGTATGAGTTACAGTCCTGCTATCACCCTTTCTTACAGAGTTCTCAACAAGTGCAGCTTCATTGCTAACAGCATCACCAACTCTGGTACTATCAGTGTAATCTGTGATATAAGAAATCTTGTAAGAAGTATTCTTGTCAGGAATATTGACAACGAGCTTTCCTTCTGTCTGGTTATATGTAAATATCTTGTCGAGGCCTTCTGTAATCTCTACAGCGTCCGTGAAATTGCCCTTGTCGTCAAATCTTCCCTTCCAAATCTTGTAATTATCACCCTCAAATACAAGCTTGTCAGTTCCCTGCTCTTTTCTGAGTGCGATGTTACCTGTAAGCTTGTCTTCTATCTGTATCTTTGTTTCATCATTAGCTTCGTATGTCTTGTAAGGCTTGTAAGAAAGATTCCACTTGATGTAACCCTTCTCGTCACCAACAGTAGTGTCAAGCTCTTTCTTAAGCACAGTTTCATCAACATCAGCCTTTACAACACGGTAAAGCCTGTCGCCAAAGTTTTCAATACCCATCTCTACGGTATTTCCTGTTGTGCTTAATCTGTTGAAGAATGGGCTGTTTGAGGTCTTATCTGCCATCTCGGCCTTTACAAATATAACATAAGGGCTGTTGAGTCTATTAAATGTAAACTTAGCAGAGGTCTTATCGTCTGCATTTCCACTAAATTCTGCAGAGATGTTATTAGCCGTAAGCTCAGCCTCTGAAAGATATGAACCTGTAGCCTTTACAGTCGCATCAAATCTGGTAACATCTGTAGCAGGACTTCCCTTGTAGATAAGGAAATATTTGTTTTTTGCAGGATTTGTCTTATCTTCAATGATAGGCGCAAACTTAAAGCCCGCTTCAAGATTGTCATTTACAAAGAACTTACCAATCTCGCCCTGTACATCCTTAATATCTTCAGCATTTACGCTGATTCTGTATACTATGGATTTTGATTCTTTATCATAAGCGCTTTCTCTGTTGTCCTTTGCCATTGCTGTATTGTCATCGAATACATCGCTGTTTACTGCCTCTGCATTAAAGTTTGACAAGAAGCTCTTTCTGCTGTCTTTGAAAGCATATGCTTCTCAATCATCTTAGCATTGTATCTGTATCCTGCACTCTTCTCTTCAACAGCCTGGCCGTTCTTAGTAAGAACCACTGAGTTAAATGCACCATCAGTTATACCGCCGTACTCATTGTTAAGAAGTACGTTTCTATCCATTATTCTTGACTTAAACTTAGCCTCATTGTCCGCTCCGGCAACAAGCTTAAGCTCAAGAATGTGTCCAACAGCTTTATTATCCTTATATACATCATATACGTCGCCTGTAAGACCCGGTGAATTAAATATTAGCGGATTGTCAGCATTTAAGAGCTTCTGGTGTCTGTTTCTATTAGGTAAAATTTTGGAGAACTCTACTCCACTTGCAAGTGTTGCAGGAGCTGTATCGCCGTGCTTTCTTATGGAGAATCCATTTGCAGAAGTCATAGCATTTCTGCCTACTTCCACATCTGTATCAAAGATAGAATGTGTCGTATACATAGTAAGCATCTGTTCCTGTAAGCTTGCTCTTGTTAAACTTTACTGTCCAAACAGGCTCATAGCCCACTCTCTTCTTGTTCTCATCATCAGGCTTGTCCCTAAAGTCTGACTTAGCTGTATCAAGCACCTTGTAGTCAGCTTCCTTGGTGATTTTCGCCATTATCAACTCCATTGGAGTTGGTATAAAAGGTCTTCGTGGAGCTTTTACCTTGTATTTGCTCTCATTGTTCCAGTATACATAGGCATCATTGCTGAAATTGCCTCCGTAGATGTCGTTGTCAATATTAGATTCTACAATGAGTTCAACCTGTTCCTTTACATCAGGAATAGTAAATGTATAGGTATTGCCATCATTGGTGTAGCGACGTTAGTCTCATCTCCCCTGGTTCCGTCAGCATTTAATCTGTAAAAATATGCCTTACTAAATGTCTGCTCTTTTCTTGAAAGTGTATCTGATGAAAGCTCATCCTCTATGGTAACAGTACCAAGATTATACTTTGGTTCATTGATTAAGATTCTCCATACAATCTTGTTGTTATCATCTGTCTTAACAACTGTCTTCTGACCGAACTTTTTAACCTCTACAGATGCTGACGCCGTGTAAGATTCGCCATCCTTGGTTAATGAAGCAGAATTCGTGTATGTCTTTTCTTTTGCACCGTTAGGGAAAGCCATCGAACTCTACCCTTGAGCTAAGAGTAAATGTTGCAGTCCCTTTATTTGCTGTGCTTAGATCTTCTGCCTTAATCTTGTAGCTAATGCTCTTTTTGTTTGCATTGTCGGCAGCTGTGGTTACCTCAGGGGTAACTGCTTTATTGTTAATCTTAAGGCTCCCGTCAATGTACTCATTTGCAATATCATTAAAGAGGTTGTCAGTAAGTGTATATCCCTCTAAGCTAAGATACTGCTTAGGATTGGTCCCTTTTACATATCTTTCAGCTGAAATAGTCCAGTCTATCTTGCTGTTTTTAGCATCAAGTACGCCTGTTTTGGTTAATACAACCTCAGTATCAAGTTTACCTATTTCATAAGTCTTATTAAACAGCCTCACTGTAGCTACATTGGAGCTGTCATAGGTAATCTTTTCAGGGTCAGGCTTGATTAACAAAGTAGACTGCACCTTACCGCCTTCTTTGGTAAGAAGTTCGGGATCAATGTTTGTAAAGTCAAACTTTGCCTTTATATTACCTGTTCCTGCATCCCTTGTGTAGATAACATCAGCTATTTTTAAGCTTAGTAGGCTGCGTCAAGTACAGGCAATGTTAACTCGTTAAGCGCTTCTTTAGGAGAAGCAAACTTTAACTTGTCTCCCAAATCAAACACAATGTAATCATTTTTCGTAATACGTTCATTTTCAGGCTTGTCAGTACTAAGCACTGCATCAAATGCGATGTCAACCTGAATATCTTTTGACATGTCGATTTTATCTGTGCTTTCATTACTAAGGACTGTGCCATTCTGTCTGAACTCTACGCGCGTGGTAGTTTCATTCTTTACTAAGTCTGTCTTGTCTTTGCCTTCTGCCTTAACATAGCTTGGAGTGCTAAATCCTGACAACAGGATTCCTGTTATAAAGCAAAAAGCTACAGTCCTTTCTTTGTTTCTTCCACATATTCTGTCTCCTTTTGACTGTGTTTGTGATTAGCAATGCATCAGCTTATTTTTATTACGCTTGAGGCATAATATGCAAGTAGAAAATACCCTAGCGCAATGCATATCTTTTTTTGTAGGTAATTGCTATATGTGGTAAGTTTGTGTCAAAAGCAGAAAAGCCTTATGACATTAGAGCTTTAAAAAAATAAGAGTCCGGAATTTTGTAGTTTCCAGACTCTTACGTTACGTTTGGTTCTATTTTTCTTGTATTTCTACACTAAAACCGCCTCTTGCTCCTCAATAATTTTTTCACTTCATCGACACTCTTTTTGTAACAACAGAGATTTGATCCAATGAGAATTTATTTTTGTACATATTCATAATAAAGTCAATCAAATTCTTTGCTGTTACTTCTGCTGTTACTTCCGCTGTTACCCTATCCACTATTCCCTGACTTAAGTTACACATAGTATCCACTTCCTTTCTAAAATCGTTGCTAAGAGGAATCTTATATTCCTTTTCTATAATATCCAGTTTCTCATTTTCTCTTAATCTGTCTGACAATAAAGCTCCTATCAGGCGGTGTAACTCATACTTTCCATAAGTATAATCTAAATCTAAATAATACGCAACCTGAAAAAAATCCCACCCAGTATATGCACTATCTGCACGCCCGGATGGGATATTCATTTAATTACTTATTGTTAGTTCTCTTTCGCACTGCGTAGCGTCTTCTTGCCATGATCCCTGATATCATTCCTGATACAAGGGCAAATCCGGCACCAAGCAGATAGTAATAGATATTATCCACACCACCCGTCTTTGGAAGCTCAACTGCCTTGTGGTACTTGTACTTAGTTAGAGGCGTTCCGTCCCTCTTAAGAACATACTCTTTCTTACCATCTTCCTTATCTTTCTTGATAAATCTTCCAATTGGCGTTCCATCACGGTGGGTGACTTGAATCTCATATGGACTGTCAGGATGATTAGGATCCGGAGTATTAAATAATGGATATGTAGGTACCGAAGGCCTCTCCTGCTTTTGGGCTAGGCTCATCAGGGTCAGAAGGCTTATCCTTGCCCCCTTGTCTGAAGGCTTGTCCTTTTAGGATTCTCAGGCTTGTCAGACTTCTTAGGCTCTTCATCTCCCTTTGGAGCTGGCTTTGGCTCTTCCTTATTTGGTTTTGAAGGCGGCTCAGGCTTAGGGTTATCTCCACCACCGCCGGGAGGAGTAACAGTCTTCTCCACAGGAAGGTTAATCACAGTGAGTTTATCATCTTCGTATTTTTGCCTTTCCTTCGTAGTCGCCTACTAACGCCGTTGAAAACTCGTCTCCATTTCTGACTATCTTAAGCTTGTAGGCAGTATTATTTACTTTATATCCTGTAGGAGGCATTTCTTCTTTCAGCGTATAATTTCCCTGCTGTAAGCTTCTCAAATTTTACCTCACCTGATGCATCCGTAGTCTTAGTACCCTTATCTTCCTCCTGCACAGCTCCTACAGCATCCTTTGTGAGCTTGAACTTAGCTCCGGATAATTTATCTCCCTTGGCATTAGACTTTGTTACATTTAAAGTTGCATAAACATCAAGGTAATTAACCACTGTAAGACTGTTTCCATTAAGCTTAACCTTATCACCGTAGTTCTCAGCCAATTTAGTCTTATAGCCTGTTCCTGCTCTTACGATCTTAAGCTTATATGGCATTTCTTCTCTTAAGTAACCCTGCAGGTGAAGTCTCCTCGGTAAGGGTATAGCTTCCTGCTGTTAACCCGGTAAACTTTTGCCTCTCCATTCACATTTGTTGTCTGGGTTCCTTTGTCCACCTCAGCCTCTGTGGCTGTAGCTTCCTTCTTAAGTCTAAAGACTACATTCTGTAATTTATCGCCCTTAACATTGGTCTTAATTATATTAAGAGTCTCATAGGTTTCATGGTAGTTGATTACCGTGAGATTATTACTATCAAGACTTGCAAATCCTCATAATCACCATCCAATGTGGTCTGAAACCAACCTCAAGCCGTTTCACCCTAATCTTGTAAGATAAATTCTCCTTGAAGTAACCTGTAGGGGCTGTTTCCTCAGTGAGGATATAGTCACCGTCATCCTGAATATCGAATTTTGTCTGACCGCTTGCATTAGTCGTATCAGTTCCAATAACCGTATCAGGATTGCCACCCTCTCCTAGCTTTTTCAACTTAAAAACTGCTCCCGAAAGCTTAACTCCCTGAGCATTAACCTTAGTTATGCTAAGCCTATTATAAGGGAGGTCATAAAGTTCTCCATATACTGACATATAAGAATCAGATTTAACATTTGCGATGCTGTATACGCCATCTTGGCTTGTCAATTTCTCATTGCCTTCATATAGGTCAATTTTTATTTCCAACACTTTTTGCCTTTTTCCCATTTTTATCAGTAAAATCAGTGATGTAAGATATCCTATAGCCTGATTTTTTATTAGGAATATTGATAATGAGCGACTTTGTAGCTGTATCATAGGTAAATATCTTGTCTAACCCTTCGGTTATCTCTTCTTCCTCAACAAAATCTATCCTATCTTGTCCTTCATATCTTTTGAAGCTTCCCTTAACTATCTTGTAATTACTTCCTTCAAAGATAAAGCTTTGTCAGTTCCATTTCTTTTCTCAAAAGCTATTTTTATTACGATAAGGAAGTTGAGTGGCAGAGTCCATCGTATCAATAATCTTTACCTTTTACCATCGTCCTCAAACTTTTTATTTGGCATATAATCTATAGTCCAAAACAACAGGTTCTTCCAAATAAAAATAATTACTACCATCCTGATTCTTAGAGTCCTTCGTATGAGATGCACTCTTCCTAAGGAATCTCAAGTCCACATTTGTTTTTATTCTTGTATTTAAAAGGCTTTTAGCGTACTCCCTTCAAGACTGAGAGATACCTCGTTACGGTAATCTGTAAGATCATTATAATGCTTATAATTGGGAGACTGGTCAGTTAATTCTGCCTTCATAAGGATTACATAAGGTCCATCAATCTTTTTTCAAAACCAATCTTGTATCCTGTGGTCTTCCCATCAACCACGGTAGCCTCTGAAGTGATATGGTTTGCGGTCAAATCAGCGCTAGTCAAGTGACTTCCAACAGCTTCAACGGTTGCATCATATATGCTAGCAGCATCCTTTAATAGTGGCTTGCCTTTATATATGAGGAAGTATCGATCCACACCGTTTTCATCCTTATCTATAGGCACGAACTTAAATCCCGTATTCAGATTGTCCTCCACTACAAATTTACCAAACTCTCCTAATGGATCATATACTTTTTGAGGCATTCACACTTATTCTGTAAACAATTGATTTTGTATGTGGATTAAAGCCATACTTATCTTGAAGCTCACCACTTGTATAATTCGAAATTAATTTTTATTTTTAGCTCATCATTTACAACTGCTATACTTTATCTGACTCAAGCCTGATTGTCGCAGAACTTGTAAGCGTATCCTTTCTAATCATCCTTGGTTTGTATTTGTATGTTGACTTTTTCCTGTATTCGTACATTTCCTTGTGTAAGTACCATGAAAATTATAAACTATCGCAGATTTATTGTTTTTCATGTTCGCTGAACACAGTATCTATGTCCACTATCCTTGTTTTTAGTTTAACTGTATTTTTCTTACCAGGTGCCAAGTTTATTTTAGGTACCAAGTTTATTTCGACAATATGACCCACAACCTTCCCATTCTTAAGAAGCTCGTATGTATTACTGCGCATTCCTGGCTCATAGCCAAACATTGGGCTTTCAGGATTTATCAACCTCTGATGCTTATTATCTTCATTTTCAGGCATTATGTCTTCAAAATTAATACCACCGTCAAGAGTAGTCCTAGTTGTTGTCTCACCCTAACTTTCTCACGCTAAATCCATTTGCGGCTTTTTAGATTCGACCTATCTGCATTTACTGAGGTATCAAAAATAAAGGTGTCATACAGATAATAATTTGAATCATCAACAGCCTCCCTTGGAACATCTAGTTTCCACTCAGCCTCAAATCCAGGATAACTATAAGTATCTGAGGTATAATCTGTATGTTTCTTTTTTATCCCATCATCGCTGTTACCGATGTAGCCGTGACCTTCATCGATAGTGTTAGAAATATATACGTTATGTTCATTTAAAGCACCCCAAGCAACCTTAGCAGTATTCTTGAATCTGAGATAATCAGTCGTCTTTTTATTCACAGCTCTTGTAAAAAGATAGAGTTTTTATTTTTATTTACATTAGGTATGGTAAACTGATATTTTTCCTCAGTTGATGAGAGTCTGATAGGTGTAATCTCTGTTGCATCTGCAGGAGGCGTTAGTTTATAAGAACTATCGTTATCATTTTTCACCAACCTCCCTATAATATGCCTTAACAAACTGCTGACCTATTCTATCCAGTGGTGTCCTTACCAAAAGAATCTGTTATGGTTACAGTTCCTAAATCATAAGGAGTAAAACATCACGACTATTATTATCCTTTTTAGTACTCTATTAAATGTAATTACCCAAGCCAGTAAATCATCAGTTTTCTCCCCGCAACTGACGGGGAAACATTATACAATTCTTTAATACCAAACTCAGTAAGTTCAATGTAAGCACTGACAGATGTTACAGAATTATTGTCATTGTCTGGTTTATATAAGATTGAAGTATTGAATATGATTTCTCTTCAAGTCCAAAAAGTTATCCTCGGTTGTATATTCTATTACTAATTTTTCCAACATTTGTCCCAGTTTGATCTGATTCTCTTATTTTGTAAAATAACCTTTTATAGGATGAATTAGTTTCTCTTCTAACCAGTCCACTTGATTCAGTATCATCAATCGCTACTCCATTTACTGAAAGAGTTCCATCCACATACTCTTCGCCTATATCTTTACCCCCATTTCGCTTCCCAAGTGAAACCTGTAAGCCCTAAAGGTATTTCATGCGACAAACCTATACTGGTTCTTGTCACAGTAGTTGTCCAGTGAATTAAACCATTCTTCGCATCAACTACCCCTACTTTATTTCTCCAATAATTCGAGCTGATTTCGCTTACTTTATAGTTCTTTTCACCCTAAGCGTACACGCTCAAGATTTATTCTTTGAAAAATTGAGTTTACTTTTGTCAACTTCAAATTTTATAGATGAATCTGCATAGGCAGCTTCTTTATCAAACACAGCAGCATCTGCTTGAGTAAAATCAAACTTTACTTTTAATATTACCGTTTGATGGGTCTCTGGTATAAACTACTTCGCAGATTGTCAATGCACCTTGTTTAATAAATTCTCTCTTCTCATTAAGTGTACTATCAGAACCTGCAAACTGGAGTTTATCTCCCAGGTCAAATTCCACAACATCTGTATTGGTGATGTGTTTCCCATCCTTTTGGGTTAAATTTTGACCTTTATTCTAACAAAAAAATCAATAGGCCTTTTCAATATCTACTATATGATTATTCTCATCACTAAAATATGTATAGCCCTGATTGAAGCTCATCGACTTGTCTAGTAGTTTATCCGCTGCATCTGCACTTACAAAATCCGGCAGTTTCACTCCAACCACAAAAATACCCACCATAAAGATGAAGCTGAGTATCATATACTTATATCTCTTCCACATAAGGTCCTCCTTTACCATCAACAGTGGTTTTTACGCTAATCTATGTTATCTTTTTTCTCAGTGATTTTTCGCTCCCTAAGGGCTTAGGTCTCGCATTTATGCAGGTTCCCGTCGTATACTTCTATCCGTCAGCCTCTACATCTTCCCAAGAAAAAGCGCAGTTATCCTGTTTATTTTTATCTTATCTGATACTAATATATCGTCTCGTTCATTATTTTTTTCTTAACAGTATTTATAAGCAATTTATATTTCCTTCAGGCAGTGTAATCGTCTTTTCTTCCTTGTTTGCGTTGAATATGATAAGCGCCTCTTTATACACCGGTTTAACAAGGCTTGTCTCCTTGTTTTGCTACCTTTACACCAAGAAGCCCCTCTTCTTTTACAAAGGTAGTTATGTTGTCCTTTGCTGTCTTTGACTTGTCGCAAAGTCCTGTCATTTCCTTTCTAAGTCCTATAAGCTCCTTATAAAAGCTCACCATGTCTTTGTTTTTCTCAGTAAGCTCCCAGTCCATTTTATTTAGCCCTATAGGCATATTGAAGGTGTTATGCTCTCCATTTTTGGTTCTAAGGTACTCTTCACCTGAGTATATGAAGACTCTTCCCTGACAGCTCATATATATGGCCGCAGAGAGTTTATTCTGCTTCCTCCTCTCAGCCTCATCCCCAGTTGTAATGGTAAGCTTATCCCAAAGCGTGTGGTTATCGTGGCAGGATACGTAGCTGATTATGTGGTTAGGTGACAAGCCAAATGCGGTAAGTCCCTCCTCTATCTTGTCGGTCTGCTTTAGGTTGCCGTTTACAAAGCCTGCCACCTCCTCATAGAAGACATGCCCCTTTATAGAGTCTCTTATATCATCTGAAAATATTCCTATGTTCTCGTCTAAAAGCTTCACATTGTCCTTAACTGCCCCTTTAGCTCCCTTTTCCATATAGGTCTTGGCAGCAGTCCAAGGCTCACCGTATATCAGCTTTTCTCCTCGTCCATATGTCTCATCCAATGCCTTTTGCACCTTGTTCATCAAATCAACGGTGAGGAGTCCCATCAAGTCAAAGCGGAAGCCGTCAATATGGTATTCCTCGCACCAGTAAAGCACAGAATCAATGATGTACTTCTCTGTCATAGGCATTTCTGATGCGATGTCATTGCCACAGGCTGAACCGTCTGATAGCTCACCTTTCGCATCAAGTCTGTAGTGGTAATAAGGCATTGAGTTCTGAAGTGCATTATCGAGACTAAAGGTGTGATTGTAGACCACATCCATGATCACCCTAAGCCCCTTACTATGTATAGCCTGTATCATTTCCTTAAATTCCCTGATACGCACCTCTCCCCTTGCAGCATCGCTAGCGTATGAGCCTTCAGGGACATTATAATTAAGAGGGTCATATCCCCAGTTGAATCCATCCTCACCTCCTGCTTCATCTACAGAAGCAAAGTCATACACAGGCAGAAGCTGGATGTGGCTTACTCCAAGCTCCTTTATGTAGTTAAGTCCTGTAGGAAGCTTGCCCTCATTTCTTAGGGTAGTATTATCCACTGTAAATGCCTTGTACTTTCCTCTTACATTTTCAGGGAAACCGGCATTTTCATCATAGGAGAACTCTTTGACATGGAGTTCATAGATGATGTCCTCTGCCCCCTTAAGAGGAGCCTTATCCTCTGCCCATCCATTAGGATTAGTAGTGTTCAGGTCTATTATCATACTTCTCTTTCCATTTACTCCACAGGCTTTCGCATAAGGATCTGTGGAAATGTTTGTCTTCCCCTTTATCTTAAGGGCGAAGTCATAGTATTTCCCACTCAGGTTCTCATTTACAGAGTATTCCCATACTCCTCTCTCACAAAGCTTCATAGGTATGATGGTTTCTGCCTCACCCGTACTTCCATTGTCATATAACCTAAGGTCCACGCTTTCAGCAATAGGAGACCAAAGCCTTATAACAGTGCCTCTCTCATCTACCTTAGCACCAAGGCTTTCCCGCATAATTGTATTTATCTTCAAATTCTTTGGTTAAGTAATAATCCTTTAATTCTCTTGCTTCCTTACTCATAATAAGTACTCCCAATCCTTTCCTTCGACAATGATTTTAACATAAGTGTCTTTATTCACCTCATACAGTGCTTGGCGTAAGACAAGTTGATTTAAGCTAAGCTGCATATCACTTGGTAAAATCTCATACCAAATATATAACAGACAAAAATGCCTTCTTATCCACTGTGATTATAGCATTTAAAATGAGAAAATACTATCTTAAACATTCTCTCCTTTCGAAACTTCTATCTTGAATAGGTGATTGTTATCGTGGTATAATCTCTGTGATTTATCAGTTCCACAATCAAAACACTCTTCACAATCAAGCCTAACGACAATGAATTTAGTTACTGATTGGGTTACTACTGTCTTCTACACTAAGGAGGTTTTATGAGAAAAATACTACTCGTAATTGATATGCAAAATGACTTTATTGACGGCTCTCTTGGCAGTGCCGAAGCAGAGAACATAGTTCAAAATGTAATTAACAAGATAAAAGAGTATCCCTCTGAGAATGTATTTGCAACAAAGGACACCCACGAGGCTAATTATCTAAGTACCTCTGAAGGAAGGCATCTTCCTGTGGAGCACTGCATCCGTGGAAGTAAAGGTTGGGACATAAGGCCTGAGATAATGGCTCTCATCCCTTCCGAAAATGTATACGAAAAGGGTACCTTCGGCTCTGTAAAACTCGCTGAAAGAATAGCTGAAATGGCACATAAAGAAGAGATTACAATTGAAATGGTAGGGCTTTTGCACTGATATTTGTGTTGTGTCAAACGCACTCCTCATCAAGGCTTACCTCCCTGAGATACCTATATCAGTCGATTCTTCCTGCTGTGCTGGGGTTACTCCTGACAAACACAATGCAGCGCTTGAGACGATGAGGTCCTGCCAGATAAATGTGGAATAACGGATATAAAAAAAAACTGCTCTCTTACAAAGACTGCTCTATCATAAAGACCACTCCATCATAAGGGTGGCTCTGTTATAAGGATAGTTATTACAATTCCCCTATGAGTGTCACTTGTGAAGAATTGTCAGATAATTTAGCTTATTTTTTGCAATATGTCCTAAAATATTAAAAATACAATTTCTACTTGAAAATTACCTACCATAGTGCTATACTGTTATGGCAGTCGAGATTCCTCAATAGCTCAATGGTAGAGCGCACGGCTGTTAACCGTGATGTTGTAGGTTCGAGCCCCTACTTGGGAGCTTACATTAAATTCTTGATTGGATGAGCAAAGGCAAGTTTGAATCTGGAATTTAATTACTTCTTTTAGCATAGCAAAAAGAACATCATTATGTAATCAGGCGACATAGCCAAGCGGTAAGGCGTGGGTCTGCAACACCCTGATCACCGGTTCAAATCCGGTTGTCGCCTCGAATTAAAGGTTCCCTTATGGGAGCCTTTTTTATTTTATGGTACGATGCCAAAGTATAAATATGAGAGCTTTTATTTAACCCGGAACTTGGTAGGATTCCCCATCCAAAATAAACCCTGATTCGCAGGATTCACCACCTGCGGTGGGTCGCACCCGCGACATCTATTCATCCGTCGCAGTGCGATTCCTCGGAGATTTTTTTATGTGACAGGTAATTTTCGGATAAATTTCCTGTCACATAGTAAAAACCTCTGACAAGTCACTTTCTGACTTTCCAGAGGTTTTTACTATATGAATGTACAAAATCAATCGACATCCTGTTTTTTATATATACCAAAGCACATCTCAAAGAATATAAAAGCTATGGTAATCCTATTTTTTACAGACACAGCGATTACAGCAATACATACTTAGCTATAAAGAGCACTGCAAGTATATACATAAGAGGTGTAATCTTCTTAGCTCTTCCGCCAACAAGATTAAGTACTACATAAGAGATAACTCCGAAAGCGATACCTTCTGAGATAGAATACATAAATGGCATAGCGAAGATACAGATGTAAGCAGGAACTGCCTCAAGGAGGTCTGAGTTCCAGTCAATCTTTGTTACCTGCTGAAGCATAAGGAAACCAACTACTATAAGAGCAGGTGCTGTAGCAAATGAAGGTATTGCAAGGAATACAGGTGAGAAGAAAAGTGCTACTAAGAAGAGAAGTCCTGATACTATAGATGTAAGACCTGTTCTTCCGCCCTCTGAGATACCTGATGATGATTCTACAAATGTAGTAATTGTAGAAGTACCAAGCACTGCACCAACTATAGTTCCTATTGAATCTGCAAGCAAAGCTCCCTTAATTCCCTTAAGCTCACCCTTTTCATCAAGCATATTCGCCTTAGAAGCACAGCCTATAAGTGTTCCAAGGGTATCAAATACATCTACGAAAAGGAAGGCAAACATAACTACGAAGAAGTCTGCTGTCTTTATAAATGAAAAATCAAGCTGTCCAAAGGTAGGTGCAAGTGACGCAGGTGGTGCAAATATTCCTGATGGGAATAAGCTATAGTATCCTGCATCAGGATTAGGCACGTAGATGCCTACAGCCTGAAGAATCATGCCTACTACCCAGAGCACTACCATTCCGATAAGGATGGAGCCTTTTACATTCTTAAATAAAAGATAGGTCATAAGTAAGATACCGCAAAGTGCAAGAATAACTGAGACTCCTGCTGAGTTAAAGGTACCGTCTGCTATCGAGCCCTTGAAAGAAAAGAGGGTTACAAGAGTAGCACCGTCAACTACTATCTTAGAGTTCTGAAGACCTATAAAACATATGAACAGACCAATACCTACAGACACAGCTACCTTGAGCGTATTCGGTATAGCGTTAAATATAGCTTCACGAACATTAGTTAGCGAAAGTACCACAAATACGAGGCCTTCAACAAACACTGCCGTCAAAGCCTGCTGCCAGGTATATCCCATACCCAAAACTACTGAATACGCAAAATAAGCATTCAGTCCCATTCCTGCTGAAAGAACAAAAGGAAGATTGGCAAATAAGGCCATACAAAACGATGCAATTGCAGAAGCAAGCGCTGTCGCTGTAAAGACCGCTCCCTGATCCATTCCTGCCTTACCAAGTACATTTGGGTTTACGGCAAGAATGTACGCCATAGTCATAAAGGTTGTAATACCTGCCATAGTCTCAACCTTAACACTGGTTCCTCTTTCCCTCAATTTGAAAAACTCTTCCATCTTAGCCTCCTTGTTTTGTTAGATATAAATATGGGCTGGTAGTTTGGCAATTAAAACAGACACCATATTATAAAATTACGACAACGTATAATATATCACAATAAAAAGGGGCATGCAAACCCCTTTCTTATATATTTTCCTAATATAACCTATCGTGATAAAATAATCCGAGGGACTTACAAAGGTAGGGGCGTCCCTTAGTCCCATTTTTATAAAACCCCTATCGAACGACACCCGGTATGTCCTCACACTTCTCCACTATATGCGTAGCCCCATACCTTTCAAACTCTTCCCTATTGCCATATCCATACATAACAGCAATAGAGTCAACACTATTCTTATTATGCACTCTATATCAAACTTCCTGTCCCCTATCATAACCACAGACTTAGGGTCGGTAATTCCATTCTTTTCAAAGGCTCGCTTTATCATCACATCCTTGTGCACAGTCTTTTCCTCGTGCGAAGGCCCGGTAAGATTTACAAAATACTTATCAAGACCATGCTTTTCTATTATCTTCTCAGCTATAGGAGCAGGCTTGGAGGTAACTACCATCATAGTATGTCCCTTATCCTTAAGCTCATCAAGCATGGCTTCCACTCCCTCGTACATAGGGGCAATGAGGTAGCCTGCAGACTCATAATGCTCCCTGTATATTTCAATCGCCCTGTCAGCCTCCTCAGGGTTCATTCCACAGAACTTGGTAAATGAGTCAAAAAGCGGAGGTCCTATAAACTTCTTGTATTCAGCCTCAGAAAGCATCTCCCAGCCCATAGTGCTAAGAGCGTGCTTAGCAGATTCTACTATGCCATCTCCTGATTCTACTAAGGTTCCATCCAAATCAAACATCAAATATTTATACATCTTTTCTCCTCTTAAGGTCTACCTCGTTGCCATTTTCATCAACTACTTTCGTATTTTCAAGCTGACTTCTGATATTGCCTTTGATTGCTGCAACATATTCTTCTCTTAGTTTCTTCTGCTCAGCCTTTTCTTCATCAGTAAGCCCCTCTGCCTTTGACTTGTGACTGAGTTCGTTAATTCTTTTGATATCATTCTCTGTTAATCCCATTTCTTTCTCCTTTTAAATTGTTCTATGTATACTAAGAGCACCGCTATATCAGATGGCGACACTCCCGATATACGGCTCGCCTGACCTACTGAGAGCGGCCTTATTTCGGCAAGCTTCTGCCTTGCTTCTAACCTAATATTGTCTATATTCTCATACTCTATATCCTCAGGAATGAGGCGGTTTTCCATCTTCTTAAACTGTTCAACCTGTCTGTTCTCTCTCTCAATGTAGCCCTCATACTTTATATTGATGTTTACCTGCTCTCCAACAGCCTCAGAAAGCTCAGGTCTTTCATCATCGATTACAGCCAGAATCTCGTAGCTTAGCTCCGGTCTCTTTATCAGGTCTGCAAGGGTAACTGCACCAAGAAGAGGCGTACTTCCATTTGATACAAGGAAATCATTTACCTCTTTCTTTCCACCTATGGTTTTTGACTTCAGACGCTTTATTTCCTCTTCTATTTCAGCCTCTTTCTGAAGAAGGGCTTCATATCTTTCCTTTGATATAAGTCCCACCTCATAGCCTATCTTAGTAAGTCTTATGTCGGCATTGTCCTGCCTTAGGAGCAGTCTGTACTCTGCTCTTGAGGTCATCATCCTGTATGGCTCCGCTGTGTGCTTAGTCACCAAATCATCTATAAGAACTCCAATATAGGCATCTGAACGCTTGAGAATAAGCGGCTCTTTGCCATCAAGCTTCCTCACCGCATTGATACCTGCTATCAGTCCCTGAGCCGCTGCCTCCTCATAGCCTGAGCTTCCATTAAACTGTCCTGCTGCATACAAGCCCTCCGCCACCTTTGTCTCAAGACTTTCTTTAAGTGTGGTCGCATCTACACAGTCATACTCTATAGCATAGGCATTTCTAACTATTTGGACATTTCTCAAGTCCCGGGGATGGTCCTGTACATTGCCACCTGTACATCCTCCGGCATAGATGAGCTCATACCGTCAACATACATTTCATTGGTGTACTCGCCCTCAGGCTCTACAAATATCTGGTGCCTCTCTTTATCGGCAAATCTCATTACCTTGTCCTCTATGGACGGACAGTATCTTGGACCCACTCCCTCTATTACACCGCCGTATAAGGGTGAACGCTCGATATTCTCCCTTATTATCCTATGAGTCTCTTCATTGGTATAGGTTAGATGGCAGGGTATCTGTTCCCTGCTTATGTCTTTTCCCTCATTTAAGAATGAAAAAGGAACTACCTTTTCGTCTCCATTTTGCACTTCCATTTTGGAGAAATCTATAGTTCGCTTGTCTACTCTGGCAGGAGTACCAGTCTTAAATCTCCTTAACTTCATACCTAAGCTAAGCAGGGAATCTGTCAAATGTGTAGAGGCTGACAGTCCGTTAGGTCCTGTGTATTCACTCACATCTCCGTATATACAGCGCGCCTTTAGGTAGGTTCCCGTACAGAGAATAACCGCCTTAGCAGTATATACCGCACCTGAATACGTCTTAACACCTGTTACCCTACCCTCTTCAACCAGAATCTCAGCCACCTCAGCCTGTTTTATGGTAAGGTTAGGTGTATTTTCCATTACCTTTCTCATCTCAAGAGAATAAGCCTGTTTATCCGCCTGCGCCCTAAGGCTGTGAACCGCAGGGCCTTTTGACTTATTAAGCATCTTAGACTGGATATAGGTCTTGTCGATGTATTTTTGCCCATTTCTCCGCCGAGGGCATCTACTTCTTTTACCAAATGCCCCTTGGAAGTGCCTCCTATATTGGGGTTACAGGGCATGAGAGCTATACTGTCCACACTTACGGTAAAGACAAGCACCCTTTTACCCAGCCTTGCCGCCGCCAGTGCCGCCTCACAGCCCGCATGTCCCGCTCCTATCACTATTATTTCAAAGTCATTACAAATCATATTATCCTCAAATCTATGCAGTGTATATACTTATTCAAGTTCTCCCAGCTCTTCTATGGACTTCATAATAAATTTCCCTGCTTCTGCTTCTGCCATGGACTTGTCTAGCACGGTAAGGTACTCTGCATTTCTCTTATCTTTCATTATATTATTATATTCTGGCTCTGACATCGAAGTTTCATTCTGGTTATTTTTTCCCGAAACAAGTATATTAAGCTTCATTAAGTGCATCTCCTATTACATCATCAAAGCTTTCATAGCGCCTGTATTTTGTTTTATCCTTCATATTCAGGTGTTCATTTAGTGCAGCTTTAGTCTCTGCATTTGGCCTAATTCTTTTTATCTCAAATGGTATACCTTCATAGCGTACAGCACTTTTAAGAAACATCGTAATAGCTGATGACATATTCAGTCCCAGTTCATTAAACAACTTTTCTGCGTCCTTTTTTAGCGATGCATCAACTCGAACATTAATATTCGTTGTTGCCATACTACTCTCCTTTCCAGCAAGCAGAATAATTATATATGAAATTTGCAAACAATGTCAACACTCTGCAAAACCACTTGATTGTCACCTCCCCCCGCTATAAAAAATAAGGGGCAAGGCCTCCGTTTAACCCGGAAACCCTGCCCCAACTATAATATCAGTCTGTATTATCTTGCTTCTTTCTTACTTCTTCTTGATTCCTGCTTTACTTCTTTCTAAGCTCCTCAATCTTCTTCTCAATTTCAGCAATCTTAGTAAGTCCCTCTTTGATTACCTTGCTCTCTTCCTCAGTAAAGTCAGCCTTTGCAGCCTTCGAACTGCTCCTGTAGGAACTCTGCATACGGCTTTGAAGCATTCTTCTCAGCTTCATCCTTCTTTATTTTAGAAAAGAGCTTATTCCAAGTGTCCGAATTCTCAGCAAATATCTTATTCTCTTCTTCATAAAGTGCTGCTGCAGGGTCTACGGGTGCATTTTTCTCGTCTGATGTAACCTTTGCTGTAACGCCATTTCCTGCCTTTATCTCCTCTATTACCTTAAGTATCTCTGCCTGTTTCTTCTCGTCCTCGATTGCACCTACAATAGGGTCGCCGATTATATTTCCCTGCTTGTCAACTATAACAGTCGTTGGGAAGGTAAATATGGTCCTCACATACTCGTGGTCATTAGGAAGAATTAGATTCCTATAGGTTACTCCCTGCTTAGAAAGGATGTCCTTCGCCTCTGCAAGCCCTTTTTCATCACTTGCTGTACCTGCATTGATACCTACAAGCTCAGCTCCTTCTTCTTTTAGCTTCTTGCTAAACTTTTCTCAAGGGCAGGCATCTCATTTACACAGGCAGAGCAACCATTAAACCAGAAGTTGACAAGGGTCGCCTCGTTCTTGCTAAATAAACTCTCATCTACATCATTTCCGTCAAAGTCCTTACCCTTAAAGGCAGGGAACTTTTGTGCTGTGACCTTGCTTCCGGCTTCTACCTTACTGCCCGACTCTGTCTTCGTGCCAGATGATGCATCCTTGTTGCCACAGGCTGTAATTGATGCTGCAAGCATAGCAGCCACTAAAAATACAGGAATAATCTTCTTGATTGTCTTTTTTGTCTTCATTTTTCTTCTCCTTAGTTCACACTTTTTGTTGTTTTATTTTTATTAAGCTCACGCGCTCTTTCGAGAATCTTCATCTTCTCAGGTCCCCAATTCACGCTGATAGCCTTGGTAGGACAGACTTTCACACATTCACCGCAACGGATGCATTCCATATGGGCATCGTTTTTGGTTATATCCACATCCATCTTACAGGTTCTTGCACATTTTCCACAGGATACACACTTGTTAAAGTCTACATTGTAGTGGAGGAGTGACACCTTATTAAACAGAGCATAAAAGGCTCCAAGAGGGCATATCCACTTACAAAACGGACGGTACACAAGCACACTTAGCACAATCACAAGGATGAGGATACTAAGCTTCCAAAGGAAGAGCTTGCCAAGTGTTGCTCTGATGGCAGGACTTGCTATCGACAGGGGAATGCCTCCTTCAAGTATACCCTGAGGACAGATGTATTTACAAAAGTACGGTGAAGATATCCCCGCTGCATTATTTAAGAATGTAGGAAGTATGATGACTGCTACCAGCAAAATGATGTATTTAAGGTAAGTCAGTGCCTTTAGTTTCTTGGTGCTAAACTTCTTTGACGGTATCTTGTGAAGCAAATCCTGAAACAGTCCAAATGGACAGAGGAAGCCACAGATAAATCTACCTAGCATAACACCGAAAAATATTATAATTCCTGTAATGTAGTAGGTAAGGCTAAAGTCCCTCGAGCCTACCACCGCCTGAAATGAGCCGATAGGACAGGCACCTGTTGCTCCCGGACAGGAGTAGCAGTTAAGTCCCGGCACACAGGCTATTTTCCCTTTACCCTGATACAAGGTTCCCTTAAAAAAGTTAGGAAGATGAATATTGGTTAATAGGGTTGCTATTATCTGTACCATTGTCCTGCTTTTAAGGAAATCTTTAACCCGGCCCTTCTTTTTATTGTTAGTTAACTTCTTTTCCACGTTAAACTCATCCTTTCTAACTATAATTAGCCTATACCCACGCACTCAAGACATAGGTTGATTGCTTTGGTAAGTACGGTTTGAGCCTCTCCGCGGTATGCTCCAAATGCTATAAAAGCTATCGAAACTACAAGCAAGGCCACCTGAGCCACTAACTTCTTTTTGTTAGTCTTAAATGTGAAATTCCCCATTTTATAAACCTCTTTCCTGTTATTAATTTGTGCAGTATCAAAACCATAAAAATCCCGGTTGCACCTGCGTTAGAATTTATTATTTCTGACACCACATCACCTGTACTGGCACCAAAGAGAATACTTAGATTGCAAAAGGGGGAGAGCAAACAAGACTGGTCTCTTTGGTGCCGGTGCTACAAATGACGAAGCTAAGTATAACACAGTCTGTATAAAATTTGTGTTAAGAAAAAAAGTTTTTAGCTTTTTCTTCTTAATAGAAATTTTATTTCCTATGATATGATAAACAAAAAAACTAATTGTAAAGGAAGTGGCAAAGTGAGACTGTTGGTTGTTGAAGATGAAAAGGCTCTTTGTGAGTCTATAGCAAAGGGACTTAGGCTTGATGGATATGAGGTGGATATGGTTTTTGACGGAGAGGAAGCAATGGATATTATCTCCACTGAGAGCTACGATCTTATTATCCTTGACTTAAATCTTCCTGGAATGGACGGCTTAGACATACTTAAAAATATGCGTGCCAGTGATAATGAGACAAATGTCCTCATCCTCTCTGCAAGAGGAGGCCTAAACGATAAAATAGAGGGGCTTGACAGCGGGGCAAATGATTATCTATGTAAGCCGTTTCACTTTGAGGAACTTGAGGCAAGGGTTAGGAGCCTCACAAGAAGAAGGACTGTTCAAAACAATATAGTCCTTGAATGTGGGGAAATATCCTTAAATACCAAGACACGCACTGCCTTTGCAAAAGGAGAAGAGATTGCACTTACAAGGAAGGAACTTGCAATCCTTGAATACCTCATCCTCCACCAGGGGCGCCCTGTAAGTCAGGAGGAGCTTATCGAGCATGTATGGGATAGTAGTGTGGATAGCTTTAGCAACTCAATCAGGGTTCACATAAGTGCACTTAGAAAAAAGATAAGAACTGCCCTCGGTGAAGACCCTATTACCAATAGAGTAGGCCAAGGCTATGTGATAGGAGGGGATGGAGAATGAAAAAGCATCTTTCTCTTAGGTGGAAGCTCACCCTTATGACAGCCTTTATGGTAGTTACCGCCTGCCTTGCAATCAGCTTTTTTATAAGCCGTTCTGCCATACTTTATATGGATGAGATTGGCAATTCAGCTATAGCCATACTCCCAAATACCGATATCCCTACAACCACTACAGATGAGCTTCAGGTAGTTCTTAATCCAAAATCTGTAGTAGCCGACACAGTTAAAAACACCCAGATTGAATTCTGGATAAAAAGTCTTGCAATTACACTAATTATAACCCTTACGGTGAGCTTTCTTATGTATCTCATAGTGGGCTATGCACTTTATCCTTTGAGGGAGCTTACCTCACAGATAGAGGACATTCAGGCAAAGAACCTTAAAGAACCCATACTATCAAAAAGTAATTCTACAGAGATAGAAAGGCTTACCCTTGCCTTTAACAGACTTCTCCTCCGGCTTGAGGAGACCTTTGCCACCCAAAGACAGTTCTCTGCAAATGCTGCTCACGAGCTTAGAACTCCGCTTGCGGTGATGAGTACAAAGTTTGAGGTCTTTGAGAAAAATAAAAATCCCGGATGAAGCAGACTATAAAGAAGCCATCAATATGGCAAGAAATCAGACTGACCGCCTCTCACACGTAATTGACATCCTGCTTGAAATGACTGAGCTGCAGTCAGCTCCTAAGAGTGACAAAATCTCTTTCTGAGATAACTGAAGAGGTCATCTGTGACCTGGTGGCTGTAGCTGATAAAAAGCATATAAGCCTTATTCAAGAGGACTGCGAGGCAAGGCTTACAGGCAGCGATACCCTTGTGTACAGGGCAATTTTACAATCTTATTGAAAATGCAATTAAAGTACAACAAAGAAGGCGGTACGGTATCTGTAGCCATAGCTGAGGATGATGAGCTTTGCAAAGGTGATTATTACAGATACAGGAAGCGGAATAGCAAAAGAAGACTGGGATAAAATCTTTGAGCCATTTTTTAGAGTGGATAAATCCCGAAGCCGTTCCATGGGTGGAGCAGGACTGGGGCTTGCCCTCGTAAAAGGAAATCGCAGTAAGGCACGGCGGGGATGTAAAGGTTATAGAAAGCTCTAACAAGAAGCAGTATAGAGCTCTCGCTAAGTAAGAATAATAATTAGCTGTGGGAACTCACGTTAGTTCCCAAGTCAGTAAAAAGTAAGGGGATGTCACATCTATGATAAATATCTCTTACATCAATTCCAGCTTGTAATCAGCTATGTGATGTAATTATTTTTATCTGATGTGACATCCCCTTTATCGCATATTAAACGATTATAGCTCAAAGGAAATACATCCTTTTGCCGTCAAGTAAACAGTTAACTGTTCCACTCTTGTATCATCCGTCTTTAGAAAGTAAATCTTGATACCTCATCCTGAAGCTCAGTTGCTATATGGGCAAGGTTTTCGCTTGCTGCTGATATATCACCCTATGGACTGAACCTGAGTATCTACAGATGCAGAAGCTTCTTCAGTTGTAGCAGCATTCTCCTCGGCAATTGCTGATAGATTTTTCAACCATCTTTGTTACGTTCTGGTTCTCAGTCTCAATGGTCTTTGAAGATGAATTTATCTCTGCCACGATGTTCTTACTATTCTCAACCGCCTTTGATATTTCCTCAAACTTTTTCGCTTGTTTCTGCCACTTTTCTCACTTTGTTTTACAACCATTTCATTGGACTGCTCCATCTATGGTTACGGCAGATTCAGCCTTAGTCTTAAGCTCATCAATTACGGCTCTTATCTCTGCAGTAAAGCCGGCACTCTGCTCCTGCAAGTTTTCTGATTTCATCAGCAACAACCGCAAAGCCCTTTCCTGCCTCACCTGCTCTTGCTGCCTCAATAGCCGCATTTAAGGCAAGGAGGTTGGTCTGGTCTGAGATAGACTGAATCATCTCAGATGCATTTGATATCTTCACAGTTGCCTCGCTTGTCTCAGAAATAACTGTGCTAACCTTATCTGATATCTTTTGGTTCTCATCTGTTAGCTGTCACAAGGTCTTTAAGAGTCTCATTTCCGTCATTCTTACATCTGTCAATTGTATCAGTAGCAGTACCCAGCTCTTCTAAGTGTAACCATCATCTCACTTAGGAGTCTGTTGGCAGTCTCTACAGAGGCAGCGGCAGCCTGTGTGTCTTCTGCCTGGCTGGTTGCACCATCAGCTATGTTGGTAACTGCTGTAGCAACTTCTCCTGCTGCGTCTGATGTAGACTGAGCTGTAGCTGTAAGCTCCTCAGCAGTAGCAGCGGTATTTTTGCGCATGTGAATTAATATTTGATACTATACTAATAAGGTTCTGGTTAAGCTTCCTAAGACTTAGTATAAGTCCTGCTATCTCATTACCACTCTTGTCATACTTAGCATTCTCAGCTCTCTCTGCATCCAGATTGAGGTTATAGTCAGCCAGCTTACCAAGTGCGCTGCTAACCACCTTAAGAGGCAGAGATACCATCCTTCTTAAGAGAATCATTATAACAAGTGCAATCACAATAATAAGCGCTATATTTATAATCACACTAAGTACAGCTGTGCTAACTGCGTCTGCTGTCATTGCGCTCATGCTGATAACAGATTCAAATACCCAGTATTCTGTAGTTCCTTCTACAGCTACCGGTACATATATAATCAAAGAATTTTTCCCTGTAGTTACGGAAACTTTCTCGAGTTCGGATTCCTTATTCTGCTGTGCATTTTCAATCCTTGACTTTACCTCCGGATCATCGGTTATATCTTTAAGTATAAGGCTTTCATCCAAGGAATGTGCGGTCACAAGTCCCTCATCAGATACAAGAACAGTAAAATTGTCCTCACTGTTATTTGGAGATTCTGCCAGTTCTTTTGAAAGTTCGGTAACAAAGATATCCGCTGTTACAACTCCAATTATTTTCCCATCCATCTTTATAGGCAAACCATAGGTAGTCATTATATTATCACCTTCCTTATAAGGCTGGGTAATAATTGTTGTGCCGGCTTTCATAACTTCATTATACCAGTCTGATTCCCTATAAGCGTCAATCACTGTCTCTTTAACAGTTCCATCAGTTTCCCTTAAATAGTAAGATTGGAAGAGTCCTTCTTTGTTTGTAGGTGTTATATTCTGTGCATCTTTACCATCGAACGCATTGGGTTCAAAAAATACTCCACATCCTCCAATATCCATGTTACTTGTAAGCATACTTTCAACTAAATTTGATATAAATACTCTCTTTCTCTGATCAACTGTTGTATTCTTCATCATTGTAGTTACTGAACCTTCAGTTGTCTTCGCAGAGTAATATGCAGATATAAATCTCTGCTCAAGCTGTTTTGCCAGCTTTCTGGTTTCTTCATATTGGTAAGCTTTGTTTGTACTGATGGCTGAATTATAACTTCTTACTGTATCAAAAGCGGTCTTTGCTCCAAGAGTGATGATGAGTAAAATCGAAATGATAATGCTTATCCTCATGCCTACGCTTTTTGACCTTGGCATTTCCGCCCTTTGCAAAAATTATGCTTTCATTTTCATGGTTTACCCTCCATAGTTAAATATAATTATTGTCGTTTTTTTACCATTATTAATATCGGATGATTAATTAAAAATAATTAATGGGGCTTATTAATTTATTTTTATAAAAATTACAAAAAGCCACAACTCATCATCTTTTGATAAGTTATGGCTTTATAATTCTGCCTAAATATCACGAAAGACAGAACTCATAGTAGATTTATAGATGAAAAAAACATTTCACTTTTTTGCATTAGCCCTTTACGGCTCCACCCATTCCATTTACATAGAACTTCTGTAAGTAAATGAAGAGGACAGCTATAGGGATAGAGATACAAACTGCTCCTGCAAAGCAAATCTTGTATACCAGTCAATGATATACTCCTTGCTAAGCATCTGCCAAAGTCCGATAGAAACTGTAAAGTAATCAGCTTCTGCCCTACAGATAACCTTTGCAGCAATGAAAGTTCTACCCAAGGTGCAATGAAGGCTGTAAGCACGGTAAACACAATAACAGGCTTTGACAGAGGAATGGTTACCTTGGTAAATACCTCCCATTTGGTAGCACCGTCTATCATGGAGCCTCGTCAAGTGCCTTAGGCACTGTATCAAAGAAGCCCTTTGCTATGTAGAAGCCCAGTCCGGAACTGGCTGAGTATATGAGTACAAGAGCAACCCTAATCATAGGTCCCTGTGAAAGCCCAAGTGACTTGATGATATAGTACACAGCCACAATAGCCATAATTCCAGGAAAGAGCCCGAGTATCATAGCCATGTTCATAAATGGCTTTCTTGCCTTAAAGCGAAGTCTTGAAAGACAGTAGCTTACGCAAAGCACAAATACTGTCGATACAAGGCAGGAAAAAACTGCAATTATAAAGGTGTTCATAAACATCTTAGGGAAGTTCAGTATGGCTGTATCAGTGAAAAGCTTTGTGTAGTTCTCAAAGCTTAGCCTATCAGGGAATATCCCCGAACTGCCCTTAGGTGTAAGACTCTTAAGTACAACCCAAACCACAGGAAGTACCCATATTGCCGCAAGCACAGCCAAGAATATATGTACAAATACATTGGTCATTACCTGACGAGCCCTATATGAAGATGACATTTTTACTTTATTATCCATTATTTGAACGCCTCCTCATTCTTATAAGATCCACTCCTGTGGTAGGTTATGAGTGCCACTATGGAAAGTATAATGAAGGTAATCATACCTATAACTGCACCTGTATTAAAGTACTGCTTATCAACCGTAAGCTTATACAGCCAGGTGATAAGAAGGTCTGTCTTACCGGCAGTGTCGCCGACATCTACAGGAGCACCTCCTGAGAGCAGGTAGATAACGTTAAAGTTATTGATATTACCTGTAAACTGTGTGATAAGATAAGGTGTTGTTACAAATAGCATGTAAGGAAGGGTTATCTTCCAGAATATGGTCACTGTATTGGCACCATCCACCCTTGCAGCCTCGTATAGCTCCTCCGGAATATTCTGCAAGATTCCTGTTACCTGTAAAAGCGTATATGGGATACCTACCCAAAGGTTGATTACAATAACTGTGATTCTTGCCCAGGTTGCATCCTCAAAGAAAGGAAGGTACTTACCCTCACCAAGTATGCCAAGTGCCCTAAGCAAAAGGTTAACATCACCCTGTGGCTGAAGCATGGTTCTCATTATCATAAGAGAAACAAACTGCGGTACTGCTATAGATAATATAAAGCAGAACCTCCAGAACCCCTTGAATATAGTACCCTTTCTGTTTATGATAAGGCCTAAAATCATACCCAGTATATAGTTAAGTGTGGTAGCAAACACTGCCCACACGACTGTCCAAATTAAAACTCCCCAGAATGACTTACCTACTTCACTTCCGAGTGTAAGCACATCCTTAAAGTTGTCAAGCCCTACCCAGTTAAAGAGTACCAGATGGTCTCCTTTCACCGAATAGCTTGTAAATGCCATGCTTATCATATAAATAAGAGGCATGATGGTAAATAACACAATTCCGATAAACGGAGGTGTCATAAGCAGCTTGTGTAAGTCCTTATCAAAAAGATTCTTTACATCTTCTACAAAGCTTAGAGGCTTCTTTCCTGCCTTCTTTCTAAGCTCAGCTTCATAAGAACTCTTCACCGCAGATACTACAACAACTATGAAAAACAGGGTAATAACTATAACAAATATACCATAAAGAAGCATAAGTACAGTATTGTCGCCGGCAGTATATTCATATCTGCTTCTTTTTCGTTCCATACTTCCTCCTGAGGATTGCCGCCAAGAGTAATAAATCTTCCAAGATCATAGATACCGGTATTAATCAGATAGTAAATATAGGCAGCTTCCAGTCCCAAGAACATAAGCCCCTTTTATTATCTGCCCGCGTACCAGATTGCCAAGTCCCAGTATAACAAGGAGAGCTTGGTGAAAAATATCGCCTTTCACTAGTGCCTTAAAGAATTTCACATCTTCCATGTTTTTATCCCCACACATCTGTTATTTTTCGTGTAAATGGTTTCGCTTCCTCATAAACTTATTTTTTATTATAAATGCGTGCCCTTACTCTGAACACGCATCTAATAATATCCGGCTACAGACCGCAGATACTGTCTGCAGTCTGTAACCTTTATATCATATCTTATTATTTTTGTATTAAATGCAGTGTTTAAAGCTTCTGTCTTTTCTCGCGTTTTTTCTCTGTTACATCACCTGAAAGGATAGCCTTACCCATATTCTCAGCATTTGACCAGTAGTTAGACATACCGGCTACGAATGGTCTGATGATAGAAGTATTGGCAATTGTATTACCCTGTGCTGTTGCAAGAGCATCAGAAGCGATTTCAGGATCCTCAAGAAGAGACTTATCTGTAGGAATAGTATTTCTTGTCTTGTAGTGCTCTTTCTGAGCCTCTGTGCTTCCAAGGAAAGAAGCAAGTGCAACTGCTACCTGTGGATACTTTGTATTAGGGTTTACACCGATTGCCTTAGATCCTGCAAAGCTCTTAAGCTGTACTTCTTTGCCGTCAATCTTAGCTGTAGGAAGCTGAACTATACCAACGTTTTCAGCACCAAGGGCATCAGCTACGTTGTTATAATCCCAAGTACCACTAAATACTGCATTTACGCTTCCGTTCTTAAGTCCCTTAATACCTGAACCATCAGCATCGTTAGAGAAATTCTTGTTCTTTACAAGATTTACAAGATACTTTGTAGCTGCTACTGCCTTTTCACCACTGTAGTCAATACCTGCAGAAGCATCGTTGTTACCGCCAAAGAGTGTACAACCGTTACCTGCATAGAAAGCTACATTGTACCAGCTATTACTAAGTGGGAAAGATACCTTACCCTTCTCGAAAGCATCTTATCAAGGCTCTTTACATCATCCTCAGAGAAGACTCTCTTGTCGTAGTACATAAACCAGGTATTTGATGTAAAAGGTACAGCGTAAACACCGCCCTCATAAGTAACTGTATTTTACAATAAGATCTGTATTCTGTGACTTAACAGCATCAAGTGCGGTTCCGCCAAGCTTTGAGATAGCCTTTGCTCGCAACAAGGTCACCGATGTTATCATTGGCAAGCATATATACATCTGCTGCTGCGCTAGGATCCTGTGTTACCTGAGTCTTTGCTTCACCCTCAGGGCAAACACCATACTTAAATGTAAGCTTCCAGTTAGGATGAGCTGCTGCGAACTTATCGCACATGGTGCCAAGCCAGTTTCCGCTCTCCTTAGCCTGATCTTCCTGTGGGCTCCATACTGTGATTGTAGCCTCTACTGCCTCTTCATCTGTAGAAGCTGCACTTCCTGACTTTGCTGCAGAAGTTGTTGAAGCAGTTGAAGTAGCTGCGCTTCCTGATTTAGCCGCACTGCTTGTCTTTATGTCAGATGACTTTCCACAGCCTACAAGAGAAGCTGCCATCACCGCTGCAAGCATAAGTGACAAGAATTTTTTTGACTTTCTCATTTGAATTATCCTCCTTTGATGTTGGAATATATTCCGTTTTATGATATTCCTGCTGTTTCTCTCTGCCACAGAAAAAATATGGGACTCACCAATTAACGAAATATATTCGTAAAGTTTCGAAACTTTACGAAACCTTATTTTCGTCTTATGTTATCATTATATCGGCTGATTGTCAATATTTTTTTGTGCATTTAGCACATGTAATCTATTTTAAACTTTTTATCCCTCTTAATTGTCATATCATTTCTGCATTTTGTTTAATTATTTTACACTTTTTTCTTAATTACTATTGCAAATTAGACAAAATAATATTATACTAATTTCGTAAATTTTCGTAAGCACTGAGGAAGGTTTTATATGGTTACTATCAAGGATATAGCTAAAGAGCTTGGAGTTTCACGAGGAACAGTCTCGAAGGGTCTTAATAACGCTCCGGATGTAAGTGAGACTTTAAAAGCAAAAGATTGTAAATACAGCCATTGCAATGGGGTACAAGAGCATCAAGCTAAAGCACACGGGAAGTGGCAAAAAGCTATGTATATTTATGGAGAAATATGGATTATGAGTCTTCGGGACAGTTTGGATATGACATAGTATCAGGCTTTTAGGCAGGAAGCGGTGAAGGAAGGCTTTGATGTCGCTCTTCTGCCCATTACTCCTGCATTTCAAGCTAACGAGCCTTATGATTCGTTTATGTTTAGAAACGGCTTTACGGGTTCTTTTTGTGTGGGCTTTGCGCTGGAGGATCCTTGGCTGAAAGAGTTTAAGACTACTACTATTCCAACAGTGCTTTTTGACAACTATGTAGCTAAGAATCCCAACACCTGCTATGTAGGTACTGACAGTGCAGAAATAATGGAACTCATAGTTTCGCATCTTTATCATCTGGGGCATAGAAAAATAGCCTTCTTAAACGGATCCAAGAATTCTCTTATTACCGAGCAGAGAATGGAAGGCTTTTATAACAGTATGAATAAGAGAAACTTACAGTAGATGATGACTTGGCTATATATGCCTACTTTGTTGCAAGGGTAGCCGAGGACCATATAGACAATTTTTAAGTAAAGGTGCGACAGCCATTATCTGTGGCAATGATGTGATTGCATCCGGTGTATATACTGAGCTTATGGGAAGAGGACTGTCTGTACCTGAGGATATAAGCGTAGTTGGCATAGATGATATCCCGCTTGCTTCCCTCCTTTCTCCTCCTCTTACTACGGTACGCCAGGAGCGTGAACTGCTTGGAAGGTCCGGTTTTTTGCTCTTAATTCAATCCTTACACATAATATGGCAATAAGCCGTAACCTTCTTAGACCTAGAGCTCATTCAAAGAGAATCTACTTCTATGCCAAAGAAGGGGTACATTTGGCAGTAGTTGAGGGGATGAGTAATTTTAGAATAGCATAGAGGCTGTAACACTTACAAAACATGAGTGCTACAGCCTCTATTCATTTAACCTGAAATTATTTGGTCTTTGTTTCTGTCTTTGCAGCTACTTCTTTTCCGTTCTTTACTATATAAGCTCCTACCTTATCAAGAAGAATCAAATCCATAAGATTGCCCTCACCTACCTGGCTCTCATAGGTCGTAACATCTATACTGCCCTTTGCACCGCTGTTCTCATAGTAGGTATTGAGTGCAGTCTTATATTCATCATCAGTTACCTCAAAGCTTCTCAGCTTTCTGCTATTGCTCTAACAACTACAAGCTGTTTTGCACTGTTTGTTGCCTGAGCCTTTACTTCTTTATCAAACTCTTCCTCAGTGAGCTTAAACTGGTTCTTAACGATGTCCTCTAACTTGAGTCCATACTGAGCTGACTGTTGTTCCAGTAGTTCATAATCTGTGTATAGTATCTGTCCTCTGCTTCCTTAGGCACTGATTTTACTGCACTTTCTGTAACTACCTTTTTCTATAACTTCTCTGAATGCTCTCTTTAGAGCATCTTTCTTGCTCTCTTCAAGCTTCTTTCTTACATCTTCTTCGTAGTCTGCACTTGTTGCAAACTCTGTGTTTCTCCTTTAACCAGTTCATCAGTTAACTTCTTAGGAGCTTTTCCTACAATGTAGTTAATCTTAACTGTAAATACTACCTTAGCACCCTTTAATTCCTCACTATGATAGTCCTTTGGGAAGGTAAGGTTAAGGTCAACGGTCTCACCCGGCTTCTTGCCTATGAGTCCATCTTCAAAGCCAGGAATAAAGCTTCCTGAACCGATATTAAGGTCAGTTCCCTTTGCAGTTCCTCCGTCAAAGGCTACTCCGTCTTTCTTACCCTCATAGTCTATGTTGACAGTATCACCTTTTTTAATCTCTCTATCGGTAATCTTCTCAGGATAGTTCTTAAGGAACTCTTTTACCTTTTCTTCTACCTCTGCATCAGTTACAACTGTATCTACCTTGGTATACTCCACACCCTTGTAGTTAGCGAGTTTCTCTATGTAATCCGAAGGATTGAACTCTATAACAGCACCGTTATCTACAGCTGAGCCTGTAGCAGCAGAACCACTGCTAACTGCAGAACCGGATGCTGAGCCTGTGCTTCCGCTCTTACTACTGCCGGAATTACCTCCACAAGCAGTTAACGCTATTGCTACCGCACTGATAGCAGTCATTAAATATACTCTTTTTTTCATTACTGATTATCCCTTTCTTTTACTTCAAAACATATTATTGTGCTACAGTCATATTCCTGTAACGTATTCTGCAATTCTATCATGTTTTTTGGTAAAATGAAAGTGTAGTTTTGTGAATAGTTTGTGATTATTGGAATTAATGTATCCCCTTCACCTCGTAACCAGCCTTTACAACAGCCTCCTTTAGCACATCATCACTTACTTCCTTCTGAAGGCTTACTTTAGCGTTCTTGTTTTCAAGGCTTACTTCTGCCTTCACACCGTCTATGGCATTAAGGGCCTCTGTTACGTGCTTTACGCAGTGAGCGCAAGACATTCCTTCAATATCAATTGTTTTCTCCATAACAATATCCTCCTTTGTGTAACTGTTATCCTTTGTTTCATCTGTCTGAGCCTTCGTTTCATTTTGCTTAGGCTGACTCTTGTAATCTGCGTCTTGCCTTACCCTTCTTAAACTTTAGGCGTGAAAAAGCCTTAGTCTAAGCGAATTGGATAGTACAAATACCGATGAAAAGCTCATCGCAAGTGCACCAATCATAGGGTTAAGTCTCAGCCCAAAGGCAGCAAAGAATACTCCTGCCGCCACCGGTATACAAAGAGCATTGTAAAACAATGCCCAGAACAGATTCTCTTTAATCTTCTTTACTACTTCGTTGCTTAGCAGGATTGCATAAGGCACGTCTCTTAGGGTCGCTGTGCATAAGTATGATGTCAGCCGTATCTACAGCCACATCTGCACCGGTTCCAATGGCTACTCCCACATCTGCTCCTGCAAGGGCTGGGGCATCATTTATTCCGTCACCAACCATCATGACAGTCTTACCCTGCTCCTTAAGCCTTCTTATCTCTGCTTCCTTATCCGCAGGCTTAACCTCTGCGACCACTCTGTTTACTCCTGTTTCACGTCCTATAGCAAGGGCTGTGCGCTCATTGTCTCCTGTAAGCATAACCACATCTATGCCTATCTGGTTAAGCTCTTTTACAGCCTCCTTACTTCCTTCCTTTATAACGTCGGCTACAGCTATGATACCGATTAGCTCCTTCTTCTCTTTTCCTCTTGCAAAGTAGAGAACCGTCTTTCCAAGGTTATGAAGCTCATCTGCCTTAGCCTTAAAGCCGTTATCAGTTATTCCAAGCTCCTCCATATAGGCTGCATTTCCTGCATATAAGGCTTGCCCATTAATCTCTCCCGCTATTCCTCTGCCCTCTATGGTTTCAAGGGTTTCAGCTCTTTTTATCTCGATGTTTTTAGCTTTAGCATACTCTGTAACCGCATTAGCAAGCGGATGAGAACTGGCACTCTCAAGAGTAGCCGCAAGCGAAATAAACTCATCCTCTATTATACCATCTACAAATACATCTGTTACCTTAGGCCTTCCTTCAGTAATTGTACCTGTCTTGTCAAGAACTACAGTGTCTATCTTATGTGCTACCTCTAGGCTTACCACATTTCTTATAATAATGCCCTTCTCAGCTCCTTTTCCTGTACCAGCCATAATAGCCGCAGGAGTGGCAAGCCCCAGTGCACAAGGGCAGGATATAACAAGGACTGCAACCGCCATATTAAGCGCAAAGGAGAAGTCTCCCCTTACAAATAGCCATATGATGAAGGTAAGAAAAGAAATACAAAGCACCACAGGTACAAACACTCCGCTGATTTTGTCTGCAAGTCTTGATATAGGAGCTTTTGAGCCTGCTGCCTCCTCTACGAGGGAAATAATCTTGTAAAGCGCAGTATCTTCACCTACATTGGTGGCCCTAAAGGTGAAATAACCAGAACGGCTGATGGTTCCTCCAGTCACCCTGTCATCTGTATTTTTCTCTACAGGAATGCTCTCTCCTGTCACCATAGCCTCATCCACAGCACCATTACCGCTGACTACAACACCGTCTACAGGCACAGTCTCTCCAGCCTTTACTACGACTATATCTCCTGTCACAACTTCAGAGACCAACACCTCGCTCTCCACACCGTCTCTTAAGATAACTGCCTTGTCAGGGAAGCAGGTTTACAAGCTTTACTTATAGCTTCTGTCGTCTTCTTTGCTCCCTTGCTTCAAGGTATTTGCCAGGGTAATGAGAGTAAGTATGGTACCCGCTGAATCAAAGTAGAGATTCATCCCAAAAGGCATAGAGGACTTCATATCTCCTATGGAGATGAAGTAGGCAAGCATATACAGAGAATAAACACTGTATAAAAATGATGTACCTGAGCCTATCGCAATGAGGGTATCCATATTGGGATTCCTCTTAAAGAGGTGCTTAAATCCGCTTATAAAGAACTTTCTTCCAGTGAAAATAATCGGAATAACAAGCAGGAGTTCAGTAAGCGCAAGGAGAAGCTTCCCTCCGTCTCCCATAAATGCCTTTGGAAATGGTGCATTAAACATACCTCCCATACCAAAATACATAAGCGGGACCATGAAGATAAATGAAACTATCGCCCTAAGCTTAAGCTCTGTTGCATAATCGCCAGCTACATCTGTCTGATTTTTACTGCTATCAGACTTGATGTCCTTTTTTACACTCGCTCCATAGCCTGCATCTTCTACTGCCTTTATGACCATTTCATCCGTAAGTCCGTCTGTAAGCTCAAGCGTCATCTTATTTTGCATAAGGTTGACATTTACATCCTTTGCACCTTCCAGCTTCTCTACAGCCCTTGTGACGGCGGCTGAGCAGAATGCGCAGGACATACCTGTTATATCGTAGGTTTCTTTTTTCATCATGCCTTCTTTCTATGTTGCCAACAAATTTTTGCATAAACAGCCTGTAATTTATTTTCTAAGTTAGACTATAGTCGTTCACAAAATTACATTGTGTTCAATTGATTTTATAAATTTTACCCCTCCTTAACCAAAATGTCAAGGAGGGGTATTTTAACCAATATTATTTTTCAAGTAAAGGTCCATACAATCAGTCATTTAAAGACAACTGTTTACCATGTTCTACGTCTATTATTTTTGCACCCGGCTTGCCAAGGAGTCTAAAACATATTTGCCTTTGTAGAATTCTACACCCGGCTGGTCAAAAGGATTGATGCCAAGCATATAGCCGCTTACTCCCACCGCAAATTCAAAGAAGTAGAAAAGTTCGCCAAGGTGGTACTCTGTCTGCTCAGGTATTTCGATGAGAAGTGTAGGCACATTTCCATCCACATGAGCCGCAATAGTACCCTTCATAGCGCACTTATTTACATAGTCCATGGTCTTGCCTGAGAGGTAGTTAAGACAGTCTATATCATTCTCAGCACTCTTAAGTGTAAAAGTCTCTTCTAGGCTTTTCCACAACAAGAACAGTCTCATACATAAGCCTTGAACCGTCCTGAATGAACTGTCCCATTGAATGAAGGTCTGTAGTAAGGTCAACAGACGCAGGGAAGATACCCTTCTGGTCCTTGCCCTCGCTCTCTCCGTAGAGCTGTTTCCACCACTCTGATATGTAGTGCAGGCTTGGCTCATAGTTTGCAAGGATTTCAACACTCTTTCCTTTTCTGTAAAGGATGTTTCTTATAGCTGCATAACGGAGTGCAGGATTCTCACTAAAGTCATTGTTTAAGCAGATTTCCCTAAGGTGGGCAGCACCCTCCATAAGCTTGTCTATATCTGCACCGCTGGCTGCAATAGGAAGAAGTCCCACAGCGGTAAGTACTGAGAAACGTCCGCCTACATCATCAGGGATGACGAAGCACTCATAGCCTTCTTCATCAGAAAGAGTCTTAAGCGCACCACGGGCCTTGTCTGTGGTTGAATATATTCTCTTAGCTGCACCTTCTTTTCCGTACTTCTTCTCAGTAAGCTCTCTAAATACTCTAAAGGCTACAGCAGCCTCAGTTGTTGTTCCTGATTTTGATATAACATTTACAGAGAAATCCTTGTCTCCGATAAGGTCAATAAGCTCCTCAATGTAAGCACCGCTCATGCTGTTACCTACATAATAAATCTGTGGAGCCTTACGCTTCTCCTTTGGTAAGTCATTGTAGAAGCTATGCTTTACGAAGTCAATGGCTGCTCTTGCTCCAAGGTAAGAGCCGCCTATGCCGATTACAAAAAGGATGTCAGAGTCATTTCTAATCTTCTCAGCCGCCTTCTTGATTCTTGCAAACTCTTCCTTATCATAGTTGACAGGGAGATCTATCCAGCCAAGGAAATCCTTTCCGTCACCGGTTTTCTCCTTAAGTCTCTTTGCTGCATCCAAAACTGCAGGCTTAATGCTCTCCACCTCGTGGTCACCTATGAATTTCTGAGCATTTTTGTAACAAAAATATAATGTATCCACTGCAAAACCCTCCTTGTTTTATTGCATTTGTAACTACTTAGCCATTATCATTCATCATAAATTCAATGAGTTTCTTGGTATCCTCAGGCTCGTATGCAACTATTTCCATTTCAGGTATTGTTCCTGATGAGAAAATATTAGCTAAGGATACATACTGAGATAGCTTTTGACTTGAGGTTTAATCTGTCTCCCTCATTGGTGACAAGCTCTATCTTGCCACTGCACTTATCCACCAACTGAAAAAACTTCTCAATGTTGTTGATATTTGTAATCTTCATGTTCTTCCTCCTATCGTTTTTGCAGGTCAAAGATAATACATTCTTTTGACCATGCACATATGTTTAAATTATCGGCTCTTATTAGAGATTTGTCAAGTTACCATTTGAGATTATATCTAAAAACTCTCTGGGCGTTAATATAAAGGTTTCTCTAGGAAAATGCTTTTATATTTCCTGTGGTCAAATAGGCGTCATCTGTCTTTCTTTTTCTCCATAATCACTTCATAAAACACCCTGTCCTTGTCATCAGGTAATTCAATATCCAAATGTTTTTTTCAGATACGTATATTGACCCTACATTCTATTTCACTTATGATATCTCCGACAATATCATCGGTCAAATGAAATTTGGGACGACTTAATACTTCCCTATATTCCTTCAGTATTTTTCTCATTTAAAACAGGTATAATTACATCATTAAAAACCAAATCCATAATGCTGCCTGGAATAGATTCCCACTTAAGCATAGCAGAGACAAGAACATTGGTATCAATTACAGCATAATACTTCATCTCACCCTCTTGCCTCTCTTATTTCCGCATTGATTTCGTCTAAAGACAAGTCAGAAATTCCATATTCTTTTGCAATCTTACTTGTACGTTTCATCGCAGAAATCCCTTTGTTCTCTTTAACTCTTCTATCTTCATACTAAATGGAATTCCCTTTTCCCTAATTAGCCTAGCTAAACAAATCCTAAAAATATGATTGTAAAGTCTATTCCAAGTTTACTACAAATCTCTATAGCCTCAGTTCTATCAGCTTTCATCTACCCTAAATTGTACTAATGTATTTACCATATAAATCGCCTCCTTTAAACAAATTATAACATTGTTCGTTTACATATGCAATCATATGATTAATAAATGATGTGAAGCAATTATTTACATCTCCGCATTTCCAAATTCTGAAAGCTTCAGTCCCTCATTACGCTCAAGCACTGTCTGGATGCTCCAAGGGTGGGTAAATATAAGTAAAGGCCTGCCCTTCATATCCTTGATGCGTTTTGTATCCATGGTGAGGGATAGCTTTGTCCATATCCACATCCTTATTCTCTATCCAACGGATATGCTCATAAGGCAGTGTTTCAAGGCGAATCTCCACATTGTACTCCTGTAACAGCCTGAACTTAAGCACATCAAACTGAAGCTCACCTACAGCTCCAACAAGGATTTCCTCAAATCCCTGGCTGTACTCCTGGAATATCTGGATAGCACCTTCCTGGGCTATCTGCTCTATACCCTTTACAAACTGCTTACGCTTCATGGTATCCATCTGGCGGACTCTTGCAAAATGCTCCGGTGCAAAGGTAGGTATCCCTGCAAATCTAAAATTCTCATTTGTCGAGCATACAGTATCACCTATAGAGAATATGCCCGGATCAAAGATACCTATTATGTCTCCTGCATAAGCCTCTTCCACTATCTTTCTTTCCTGTGCCATCATCTGCTGCGGCTGCGAGAGGCGGATTTTCCTGCCTGCCTGCACATGGTTTACTTCCATCCCCGCCTCAAACTTGCCTGAGCAGATACGCATAAATGCAATTCTGTCCCTGTGCATCTTGTTCATGTTTGCCTGAATCTTAAATACAAAGGCCGAGAACACATCAGAGCGTGGATCAAGCTCACCCTTGTCAGTCATTCTTGAAGATGGGATGTAGGTCATCTTAAGGAAATGTGTAAGGAAGGTCTCCACACCGAAGTTAGTAAGTGCAGAACCAAAGAATACAGGGCTTAATTCACCCCTGCTTACCTTATCCTGGTCAAACTCAGGGCAGGCACCATCCAGAAGCTCAAGCTCCTCCATCAACTTCTCATAGTTATCATTGCCAAGAGAAGTCCTTGCTTCCTCATCCTTTATATTAAAATAGCTTGTCTCAACTTCTTTTGCACCTGCATTTGCAGCCTTAAACTCCATAACAGTCTCAGTATTCCTGTCATATACACCCTTAAAGTTCTTACCACAGCCTATAGGCCAGTTGATAGGACAGGTCTTGATACCAAGTATGCTCTCTATCTGGTCCATAAGCTCGAAGGTATCCATAGCCTCACGGTCAAGCTTGTTTACAAAGGTAAATATAGGAATGTGGCGCATAACGCAGACCTTAAACAGCTTGATAGTCTGTGCCTCCACACCCTTGCTCGCATCTACAACCATGACCGCAGAGTCCGCTGCCATAAGAGTACGGTAGGTATCTTCTGAGAAGTCCTGATGTCCGGGCGTATCGAGGATGTTGATACAATAACCATCGTACTCAAACTGCATAACTGAAGAGGTTACAGATATACCTCTTTGCTTCTCAATTTCCATCCAGTCAGATACTGCATGTCTGCTGGTTTTTCTTGCCTTAACAGAGCCTGCAAGGTTGATAGCCCCTCCATAAAGCAGAAGCTTCTCTGTAAGTGTTGTCTTTCCCTGCATCGGGATGTGAAATAATCGCAAACGTTCTACGCTTTTTCTATTTCTTTTTACTAAATCAGACATATATTTTTCCTTTCAAATAAATCTCTCTAATAAAACAGGAATCAAAAATGTAAACCCCTGCCACTTGATGAGTTTTCACACTTTTTGACGCACGGTTTATATTATAACAGCTATGAAGGAATTTTTTTCACTGAAAATTTTTAGAAATGCATAGAGAGTCGCAACAAGGCAACCCTCCATAATTCTAATTTGCTTTTTCTCTTCTTTTCTTTTTGGACTTATCTTTATGTCATAGGTCTCAGAATAACCACCCTTTTTTTAGCACTTACAGTCACACTGACTGTTCCCGTGGCCTTGGCAGTCATCTCTCCAAGCTTTGAGATAGTCATAAGGTCTTCATTGTCAACCCTCATAGGTAAATTCCTCGTCCTTATCCTTTGAAAAATAAAACATATGGCTTTATCTTTGACTTCGTACCCACAGTGAGGCTCTTATCTATGGAAACCACCATAAACGGCTTTTCTCTGCTCTGTATCTCTAAGCTCCTGTTTGGTTACGTCATTATTATCATTTTCCATCAACACGTATGTGCCTGAGCTGTAGGCATAAAAAGCGGTAGAGATTGTTTGCAACCAGTCCGCCAGTCTGTCTGCACCATTATCTTCTTCCTGTCTGGGAGTGAAGTATACGGCTACTCTGGCAGGGTCAAACTCATCAGGAATCGTAAGCTCCGCAGTCAGATACTGGTTCTCGTCAAACTGAAAGCTGTCTATATCCATTTCAAATGCAATAAACTTCTTTGTATTATTTACCCTCTTTATGGCCGGCTTAATAAGGTCATCCTCCAAATCTTCCGTCTCAAGCTTGATATCTTCCCTTACAAACTGATCCTGTATAAATGCAGTAAGTGTAGAGCTGTAATCCCCTCCACCTACTGTAGACTCAAGAGTTCCCACGCCTGCAACCCTTCTTGCAAATGCCTCTACAGTAAAGGTCGCTGTCTTGGCACCGAAGTTTACTGTAAACACATTGTCACCGACCTTGCTTGCTGTGGTTGACATAATGGTATAGTCTTCAACATTGCTGCTGCTTCCATCATTATAGGTAGCAGTCACAACCAGCTTCTTGCGGTCTAATGACTCATACTGCTCCAGTGCACCACCATTGTACACAGCCTCAAGCTGAGTTACAGTTTTCGCTGTAACAGGAACATAGATGGTGGCTGTAAGCTTTTTATAAGTAACTATAACCTCCTGAAGTCCAACTGTGTTCATTGTTTCCGTTGATATATCAAAGTCTGAAACAGTCTTATTGGTTCCATCAGGATAATAAGCAGTAACCAAGATGCCCTGATTTACTTATCTTGCTTCCCTCTATCACAGTTCCACCATTGTATGTGGCGGTTATATTGGTAGGAAGGACTTCTGTACCCTTTATAACCACGGTATCATTAAAGCCCTTGTAGGAGACAGTGATTGTATTGGCTCCTACCTCTTTGACTGTATCCGGGGATATGGTAAAGCCCGCAGTTATGGTCTCCTTTGTCTTGTCGTTGTTGGTAAGCTCAAGGGTTATCTTGGAAAGGTCAATCTTGCTTCCCACAACAAGGTCAGTACCTGTGTACTTTGCAGACATTTTCTCAGCCACCTTTGCCACACCGTTTACTACGAACTGCCCCTTAAGATTGCCGTAGGTAACTGTGACCGTATGCTCACCCGGAGCCTTCACCTCCAGATTGTCAAATGAAAGATCAGAGGTCTTGACAGCCTTTTTATCATTGTTGGTATATACGATGCTTGCCTTTATCTTCTTAGTATCTACAATCTGTCCAACCACAGGGTTTTTATCGCCTGAATATATTACTTCAAGCTCTTTTTCTCCATAGCCCTTGACTTGAACATTGGTTTTTCTTCCCTTGAACTCAACAGTTATATTGTTGTTTCCGTCAGCCACTATAGCCTCAGGAGAAATGGTAAACTGGTTCTGGCTGATAGTCCTTGTAGTCTGTGTACGTCCGTTAGGTGTAATCACCCCATATACCACACTCAGGGTAATTTCACCCTTCTTTATAGCGTCTCCAACATGATACTTGCTTGCACCATTCCAAGTTGCCTCCATCTTATCAAAGGTCTCATTGGTTTTAGGTATAGTGATTTTATACACCAGCTCCTCGCCTGTCTTTGTCTTAGCTGTATTGTCATAGGTTATGGCAAGCTCAAATGCACTCTTTGCATCAATAGGGAACTGCATTGAGGGAAAGCTTTTATATGGCTAAGCTCACTCTCAGGGAGAGGAACAAACTTCTCTTCCCCGTCATAGCGCATAGTAAACTTAAAGTCTGTTTTACTAAGCGCAGTGCCTACAAGTACATCGCCGTTTTCATTCTTAACCCCTATATATTCAGCTGCAAGCTCAGCTATCTTCTTGTCATCCTCCGCACTTACTCTAAGTGGTGCAGATAAGCCTATAATCATAACAAAACAAAGTAAAATTGATATGAACCCTTTAATTCCGGTATTCCTCATAGCAAAAATACTCCTTTCCAAAAATTTCCTATATCTAATTATATCGGCATATCGTAACCAAGTTATTATACATTTTGTCAAAAACTTTTATCTCTTTGGCAGTATCCCCTTACAAATGCCGGTTTAGTAGAAAGTTTTCATTTAGCACCTTTAGTATGTCATTGAAAATTTCAGCCTATAAAGGCTTTTTTATTCAATATCATATAACTATTCTTTAACATTTTCAAATGATAATTTTTAATTAGTCAGTATATACATAGACAGTCATTTGGTGTTATAATAGGCTATGAAATAAAGTCCCTATACTTCATCAATCTAGCGAGTGACTTCTATGTGATTTTACTGTGCCTGATTGAGACTATGAAAGGAGCAAGTTATGAAGAAAAAAACTAATCGCACTTGTACTACTCTTTTACCCTGTTTTTTTAGCACCTTGTCTCAAGTTGCAGAAGCTAAAGACAAAGCAAAAGAAGCTTGACTACAGCAAGATGCCTTACCTTGATACCCTTATATACAATAAGGACTTTGAGAAAAATGGCGTTTACAGCGCGTCAAGAAAGTATCTAAAGCTTATAGAGGAGGCTGCTAAAACTGGGAAAATAACTAAAAAATATAAGGATGCAGAGGGATATTTTGATGATGATATGGATCTTGAACGTACATATACAAATGACTATGGTCCCAATCTTTACGGTTCCCTTTCCGATAAAGGGCTTGCATTCTTTTTAAACAGATTAAAGCTTGACGAAACCCCCATTTACTTGGAAACAGACTTTAATGAGCTTCCTTATGAGTTTGATGATACTGTAGAAGTGAATAAATCATTAAAGTATATAGGCTTTAAAAAAATATTGCAGGACAGAAATCCAGAGGCCAGTGAATACGACTGCAATATGGATGATAAAATAGGGTATTCCATTGCCTCACGTATGAAGTTTATAAATGACAATGCCATTTTGCCTAAGAACTTCCTTAAGGGTTTGAGGAAAAAGGCTGTCTATCAACAGGATTTACAAGTTATATGTCAGTAATTATAAGAAGTATAAAAAAACTTCATAACGACAACAAGTACCTGTACTACAAGAACGAAAAAGTCCCTGCTCCTTGGAGAGCAGATAACTTTTTTGTTACTCCTATAGTGATTGGTGGATATAAAAAGGATTTAATCCCTAAGACAGATAAATACCTAAATATCTTCTGTAATGCAAACTTTACTTATGATGACGCCATAACTTCGCCTCCTGATATTAAAGCATATATATATGACAAATCAGGTAAACTTGTAGATACATTAAAGCCTTCATATCAGTATAAGAGTGATTATCTGGGCTCATTTATATTTACAGTAAACAATACAGCAAAATACCTTAAAAATGGTAAATACAAAGTCACCGTTAAAATGAAGGCTAAGAACAGGAAGAATAGGCTTTTACGCTGAAAAAAATCGGGGCTTTCACAGTTACAGATAAGAATGTGTATGGAAGTTACAGACGGGTTCCTATATACCCTGCAAATGGCTCTGATAGCCGTGCAATAAAGACGGTTGGAAATAAATATTTTTAAGAATATAGAGAATACTACAAATGTACGACTAGCTTATAATATTTATAAGTTTATTGTTACCTCTAAGGATATTGATGACAAATATATTAAATATGATAAATATCTGTCAGTTTATGATAATAGCAAGCTGTTGTATGACTCATTTTGCAGAACCGAGTGCCTGTGTAGGTTTTTCTTATGACCTTACTAAATTTTAGATACTACTATATTTTTGAGACAGGACTTTGGTAATTATAATTTATCACTTAATAGCTTTTATGTATTCACTTGAATACCTCCACAGGAGGTAACAAAATATTACAGCCATTATAAGTTACCTGATCATTGTAGCTTTTACAATACCATTCCGACCATTGTAATCATCTTGAATATCTAGGGTAAGCCTGCTACGTGATGTGGCAGGCTTACCCATTTAATCAACTCAGTTAATCTTAGTCATTTTGATATGCAAGTACCCAATCTCTGGTAATATATATTGCATCCCAATTTTTCTACTATTTTTTTCTTTTTCCATTTATTATTGTTTTTCTTGCTCTCATTTACGGAGAATACTAACTTCTTACCAACTATATGCATGTTCTCTATTTCAAATTTAATTGTGTTCTTATCCGTACTTGTAAATGAGTCGTATCCAAGACAATTGCTATTTCCAAGCTTATATTTTTAAGATATAACTTGTCTTAAATTGCTTGCTTTTTTTATCCTTTCCTGCAAGTATAAAATATAAATAACCATTTTTATAATATACATCCTGAGGGCATGTTCTCCAATGGAGTTCTTATCTGATCCTACATAAAAGGAAGCCACCGCTTAAACTCAGACTATTGGCATGTACTAATCTTGCTCTCCTTAATCATTATTCTTTGTTTTCCATTTCTTTCATTGGGATTGATTTCCCTCTTGCCAATTCTTTCCGAAATAACTATAATTATCTATTATGGATAATAAAATTTTATTTTTGATATTGATGGAACTCTCCTTGGGAGAAATGAATATCTGCCGGAATCGGCGGCAGAAGCGATTAGAAGGACAAGGGCAAAGGGAAACCTCTGCTTTATTTGTAGTGGGCGCAGTAAGTCAATGCTGCCAGAGAAGCTCCTTGAGGTTGGCTTTGACGGCATTATATGTGGTGGTGGAACCTATATCTCTTTTAGGGATGAAATCCTTGTTGACCACAGACTATCTGCAGGTGAGCTTTCCAGGCTATTAGACTGGTTTGAGGGCTCAGACCTAGGCCTTTTCTTTGAGGGTGACGAATACATCCACGTCCTTCCTTTTGAGCGCTACAGTGACCCTACCAGGCTTAAGCTTCTTCTAAAGGACCTCTCTGCCCCTCTAAAGGAGATAAGAAGAGACAACCTGGAAGAACTTAGTGTGGGCAAATTTTCAGGGATGATTAGTCCTTTGCAATGGGATTATGCCATGAAGATGGCTGATGACATCAAAGACTTTATGACTATCATAATACACAGAAGGCCAAATGAAGCGAAGTTTACAGCTTCAAACACGCCTCTTGATACTAACAGTAAGGATGATAAGGTAAGTTGGGCAGGATACGGCTTTGTGGAGTTCCTTCCAAATGGCTTTAATAAGGCAACTGCAATCAAGGCAGTGTTAGGCCATCTTAACCTCCCTCTCTCCTCAGCCTACGGTTTTGGTGACAGTGAGAACGACAGAGAGATGCTTACCTGGCTTCCGAATTCCATCTGTATGGGCAACGGAGATGAAAACATAAAAAAAATTGCCTCGTATGTAGCACCTCCTTTACTTGAAGATGGTATATACAAGGCAATGGAACATTTTAATCTGATTTAGATATCTGTTTCTGTTTCAGAAACTTCACCTTCTTTAGCTGCTTCCTGTACTCTTCTGAGGTTAAAATAGCCTCTTGAGTGAGGGGCAGCTTTTGTTTCGCATGAATCTCCATCACATCTGCAGTCTTCTCCGTCACATTCAAATGCAGCAGAGAGAAGAAATGCTTGTAAACAAAGTAACAAATACCTGCTATAACGGCAAGGCCTCCTATAGCTGCAGCGATTCCAACTAATTTTTTCATGAAAATACCTCCTAAATTTTATTATGATGTGGGTGGCAAATTTACTTGACACTTGTATCATTGTATTATTAACTCCGATATCGGATTATAATAATCCTGCATTTATCATTTCGCTTCTTAGTATCTCTCTATGGGCATCAGACATAGGGGTAAGTGGCTTTCTAAAGCCTCCTACCTCGTGTCCTAAGAGATTCATGGCTTCCTTTACAGGGATTGGATTCACATCGATGAAGAGGGTATTTATAAGTGATAGATACCTGTTCTGTATATCGAGTGCCCTCTTTGTATCACCTGCTCTAAAGCTCATAACCATATCGTGCATCTGCTTTGGGATGACGTGGGAAGCTACTGAGATAACTCCCTTTCCACCCATAGCACAGAGGGCGATGACCTGGTCATCATTTCCGGAATATATGTCAAAGTCCAAGTCTTTTGTAAGCGCGGCAATCTTTGCTATCTGAGAAATATTGCCTGATGCTTCCTTGACTGCTACTATGTTTTTGACGTCTCTTGCAAGCTTGTATATGGTCTCAGGCTCGATGTTGATGCCTGTTCTTCCTGCTATATTATAGAGGATTACAGGGATTTTAACAGCGTTAGCCGTGTCTGCAAAATGCTCGTAAAGTCCCTCTGCCGTAGCCTTATTATAGTAAGGCGATACAAGGAGAAGTCCGTCAGCACCGTATTCTTCAGCCTCCTTAGACATCTCAATTGCTGTCTGGGTACAGTTGGAACCTGTTCCGGCAATCACAGGAACCCTGCCGTTTACAAACTTCACAGACTCACGGATGACGTCCATATGCTCCTTTTCGGTAAGGGTAGCTGACTCTCCTGTTGTACCACAGATAACAAGTCCGTCAACCCCGTCCTCAATCTGCTTGTTGATAAGCTCTTCAAGCTTAGCATAATTCACACTTCCATCCGGACTAAACGGAGTTATAAGTGCTGTTGCAACTCCTTCAAATAACGACATTATCTTACTAGCCTCCTTCCAAGCTCAATCATCCAAGGGTCAGCTTCCTTAGTCATCTGAAGTGCTTCTGCGATATCATAGTCTACAAAATGACCGCCCTTCATACCGATAACCCTGTTTGTCTTGCCCTCAAGAAGAAGGTCTACAGCCTTTGCTCCAAACATAGAAGCATATACTCTGTCTGTAGCTGTTGGGCTTCCACCTCTTTGAATATGTCCGAGTACTGTTGCTCTGGTCTCCATACCTGTAGCCATCTCAATCAGCTTAGCCATTTCATTGGAATTACCTACGCTTTCAGCATTGATTATGATGTAATGCTTTTTGCCTTTTGCTCTTAAGTACTTGATTCTATGTATAATCTCCTCAAGGTTGCCGTCATAGGTATCTGATGTAAGAATTTCCTCTGAACCGTTGGCTATACCGCACCAAAGAGCTATGTAGCCTGCTCCTCTTCCCATTACCTCGATGATGTTACAACGCTCGTGAGAAGTAGAGGTATCCCTAACCTTGTCGATACACTCCATAGCTGTATTTACAGCTGTATTAAAGCCTATAGTGTACTCCGTGCAGGCTATATCATTGTCGATTGTTCCGGGAAGAGCAATAGTGTTGATGCCTCTTTCAGCAAGTCTTCCAGCACCCTGGAATGAGCCGTCACCGCCTATAACCACGATACCGTCAATCCCGTGCTTTTTGCAGATTTCAGCTCCCTTATCCTGTACCTCAGGCTTCTTAAACTCAGGGCATCTTGCAGTATAAAGCACTGTACCACCACGCTGGATGATATCAGACACGCTCTTTGAATCCATTTCAACGATGTCCTCATCAATAAGTCCTGCATATCCTCTTCTTATACCCTTAACCTTCTTACCTGCTGCAAGAGCTGTACGAACAACCGCTCTAATGCAGGCATTCATACCCGGTGCATCTCCTCCGCTTGTAAGTACTCCTATTGTATTTACTTCCTTTGCCATTTTAGTCTACCTCCATGAATTTATTAAAATCTGCAGTTTCGAAAAAAATTACAACCAAAGCCCTATGGGCTATATTTTAATACAAAATGGTTTTACAATCAACAAAAAGATTAACCAAAGTTTAGCTCTAGGTCTACTGTATTTTTACGACTATTTTTACATTATCACAGCCTAGCTTGTGCTTTAGCTCATCTATCACAGCCTCTGCATAGAAATGCCCTTACTGTATTTACTCGTTTTACCTGTCTTTTCTTCCCTACAGTATAGCATAACCCTTGCATTTCCTTTATTGCCTTCAAATATTTTTGTTTAACTCATCTTCTACCTTTTTCAGCTCAGCCTTATTCTCAAACTGCGACCATACTTCTCTAGGTACTTCTTCAAAAGGAATAATCTTACCTGCGATTAACTGCGACATCATTTTTCTTCAAGCGAGGCTTTACCTGAGATTATGTACTTTCTTCCCTCTTCTATAAGTTCCCTGTATTTTTCAAAATCTCTTGGAAATACTATAACTTCAACGCTTCCCACCAAGTCCTCAAGTGTAATGAAAGCCATACGCTGATTATTCCTTGTAAGCTTGATATTTACCACACTTGCGATTCCTCCAAGTATGTAGTCTTTACCCGGAGCTACATTTACCATCCCTTCCTCTTCATCGTACGCAAAGTCCAAGGAGCTGGCATTGCATACAGACTTTAGCATATCCTGATAGCTTTCAAGAGGGTGGCCGCTAAGATAGACTCCCAGCATTTCTTTTTCAAATGCAAGCTTTGTCTCCACATCAAACTCGCCAAGCTCAGGCATCTTTACTTCAAGAGCTGACAAATCATCCTTTGGTGCTATGTCAAAGAGGCTTAGCTGTCCTGCCATCTTGCTGTGCTTTTCGTGTGAGATGGAGTCCAGAACCTGCTCGTATACAGCCATTTTCTCCTTCTGTCGCCGGAAAGTCCGTCAAGCGCACCAGACTTGATAAGGGCCTCAAGGCCTTTCTTGTTTATCGAGCCGGCAAGCCTCTCTATCAGGTCAGTAAGGCTCTTATATGGCCCTCTTTCCTCTCTGTCCCTTACTATTGCATCTGTTACATTTTCTCCAAGCCCCTTTATGGCAGACATGCCATAGCGGATACCTCCACTCGAAGCAGTAAAGTTGCCCTCTCCCTCATTGACATCGGGAGGAAGGATGGCTATTCCCATTTCCTTGCCTGAAAGGATGTACTCTGATACCTTTCCTGTATTTGACATGACGCTGGTTAAAAGAGCGCCATATATTCCTTAGGGTAATAGTATTTGAGATAAGCAGTCTGATAGGTTATAAAAGGCATAGGCGCTGCATAGCGAACGGTTAAAAGGCATACTTTGCAAAGTCAATCATCTTATCGATATATCTTATTGGCAACCTGCTCGAAACGCCATTTGCGACACAGCTCGGTATTCCCTTAGACTCATCACCATAGACAAAGTTTCTTCTCCTCTTTCATCACACTGTCCTTTTTCTTTGACATAGCACGGCGGAGCAAATCACTTTGCCCATAGCTGTAGCCTGCAAGGTCACGCACTATCTGCATAACCTGCTCCTGATACACTATACAGCCATAGGTGGACTTAAGGATTGGGACCAGCTCTTCACAGTCATACTCTATGGTGGCAGCATTTCTCTTACCGTTTATATAATCATCAATAAAGTCCATAGGTCCCGGTCTGTAGAGGGAAATTCCCGCAATTATATCTTCTATGTTGTCAGGCCTAAGCTTCTTCATAAAAGCTTGTCATACCGGGACTTTCAAGCTGGAATACTCCCTCTGTCCTGCCCTCGCTGATCATCAGATAGATATTCTCATCCTCCATGTCTATCTTTTTCTATGTCAAGCTCGTCCCTTCCTGCTTTCTTTCTATTTCTATTTACAAGCTCTACCGCCTTTTCTATAACTGTCAGGTTCCTAAGGCCTAGGAAGTCCATCTTAAGGAGTCCGAGCTGCTCAATGGTTTCCATGGTATACTGTGTGGTAACCGCACCGTCACTGCTTGTGGAAACAGGCACATAGCGGTCTACTTCACGCTTGCTTATAACTACTCCTGCTGCGTGTATAGAAGTATGCCTCGGAAGTCCTTCAAGCCTCCTTGAGAGGTCTATAAGCTTCTTTGCCTCCTCATCCTCATCATATAGCCTCTTTAGGTCAGGATTGATTAACAAAGCCTTGTCAATGTTCATTTTAAGTTCATTGGGTATCATCTTGGCTACCTTGTCGCAGAAGCTATAAGGCAGGTCCAGGGCTCTACCCACATCTCTTATAACCATCTTGGCAACCATAGGTACCAAAGGTTACTATCTGTACTACCTTTTTCCTGCCGTACTTTTTCGGTAACATAGTCTATTACCTCCTGTCTTCTAAGTACGCAGAAGTCAACGTCTATATCGGGCATGGTTACTCTCTCCGGGTTTAGAAAACGCTCAAAGAGGAGGTTGTATCTAATAGGGTCTACTCCCGTAATGCCAAGGCAGTAAGCTACTATGCTTCCCGCTGCCGAGCCTCTTCCGGGACCTACCGCTATATGGTTTTCCTTTGCAAAGTTGATATAATCCCATACTATGAGGAAATAGTCCACAAAGCCCATGCTTGTGATAGTATCAGTCTCGTACTTAAGCCTTTCACGAAGCATAGCTTCTGTGGCTTCAGTAACTCCCTCATACCTCTTCTTAAATCCGTCTTCGCAGAGTTTATTTAGATATGAAAGTGAGGTATAGCCCTCAGGCACAGGATACTGTGGCAGGTGGTACTTGCCAAACTCTATCTCTACATTACAGCGCCTTGCTATCTCTTCAGTATTGTGAATGGCCTCGGGAATGTAGTGAAATACCTCTTCCATTTCCTCAGGAGACTTCACATAGAACTGTCCGCCCTCGTACTTCATCCTGTTTTCATCATATACATTCTTCTGAGTCTGGATACATATAAGTACGTCATGAGCCTCGGCATCCTCTTTATAGAGATAATGGCAGTCATTGGTGGCTACAAGAGGAATACCTGTCTCAGACGATATCCTCATCAGTCCCTGATTGACAAATTTCTGCTCTGAAAGTCCATGGTCTTGAAGCTCCAGGAAAAAGTTGTTTTTCTCCAAATATATCCTGAAGCCTCTCTGCTTCAGCCTTTGCTCCCTCATAGTCACCATTTCTTAGCTTGGTTGGCACTATGCCTGCAAGACAGGCTGATGAAGCAATTATCCTCGTGATACTCACTTAATAGCTCGTAATCCACTCTCGGCTTATAATAAAAAGCCCTCTGTAAAAGCCCCTTGATACAAGCTTTCATAGAGGTTCTTGTGTCCTGTATCATTTTCAGCAAGTAGTATCAAATGGTTGTACCGCTCTGCTGACTTTTTTCTTTTTCCCTTTTTCAAATCTGGAGCCCGGAGCCACATAGACCTCACAGCCGATAATGGGCTTGATACCCTCAGCCTTGCAGGCCTTGTAAAATTCTATAACTCCGTACATAACTCCATGGTCTGTGATGGCACAGGCATCCATGCCAAGTTCCTTAACTCTTTTCACTAGCTCAGGTATCTTGCTTGAGCCATCAAGAAGACTGTATCCTGTATGTAAATGTAAATGAGTGAAGCTCATTTTACCCTTCTTTCTATTTTTACTATAACTACACCCTGTTCTCTTCAGCTATACGGCTGATTTTGTTAAGCCTGTGATTTACCCCCGACTTGCCAAGCGGTGTATCAAGAAGCTCTCCCAGCTCTTTAAGGGTGGCATCCGGATATTCCATCCTTAGCTTCTGCTAACTCCCTAAGCCCATCAGGCAGGTCCTCAAGCTTATTTATATTTTTTTAAGTAATAGATGTCGTCAGTCGCTTTCCCTGCCGCTGAAGCGGTTTTTCCTTATGTTGGCAGTCTCGCAGTTTACCTTACGGTTTACCTTGTTTTTGACATCCTTGTATATTCTTATGTTCTCAAAATTCATCAAAGCCTTGTGCGCCTCGGTAATCCCAAGAAACTCTGAGATTTCATCGCTTTCCTTGATATATACGGGATAATGGTTCTTTCTCTTGATAAGCTTTGCCTTTATTCCTACTTCTGAAAATATCCCTGTTAGCTCCATAGCCTTACTTTCGCTGTCTACAACTATTTCTAAATGATAGCTTTTTTCAGGATCACTGGCTGAACCCGATGCCAAAAAAGCCCCTCTTAGAAAGGCCTTTTTACAGCATAGGCTCTGCACAATCATATTTGACACAAGGGAATAATCATCCCTAAAGCCCCCCTCCTTATCTAGCAGCTTGATAGCCCCAAGTACTTCTCTTGCAGCCTCATCCTTTACCAAGATGGTATATATCATTGAATTCTTAGAGATATTCTTTCTGATTGATACCTCTCCCTTATATCAAAAAGCCTCTCTTAAAAGCTCATAAAATTTCCTGACTGTATATATATTTTCAGTGTGAATAAGCAGTCTGTAACCGCCTGTTTCCGTTATTCTTATCCTTCCACAAAGCACAATAACAGCTGCAAGCTCAGCTATCTGGCAGTGTCTTGCCTTTGGCATATACTCTGTAAGCTCTTCTTTTACATCTGATGAAAAGGACATATCAAATCTCCCTATGTTCTATCCTCGCCTTATAATTCGTTCCTCCAAACCACTCAAGCAAAGCATTGGCAAGGGTAACAGACCTGTGTTTGCCTCCCGTACAGCCAATGGCAATGACAAGCTGGTTCTTTCCCTCCGCTATGTAGTTTGGCAGCAAAAAGTCCACCATATCAGTAAGCTTTAGAGAGGAACTGCCTTGCGACCTCACTTGACATGACATATTCATATACGTCTTTATCATTGCCTGTCTTTTCCTTAAGCTCAGGTATGTAATAAGGATTGGGCAGGAATCGCACATCAAAGACCAAATCAGCATCTGACGGTATCCCGTATTTATAACCAAAAGAAAGTATAGTAGTCACAAAACCATTATACTTTTCCTCATTTATAAATATTTTATAGAGCTCAGCTCTTAACTCCCTTGTAAGAAGCCTGCTGGTATCTATGATATAATCAGCATTCTTCTTTAAAAAGCCAAGCCTTTCCCTCTCTCTTTGTATCCCCACCTCAAGCCTTCCTGTGCCCGAAAGAGGGTGGGTACGCCTTGTTTCCTTGTAACGCCTGATAAGGCTCTCATCCGAGGCTTCCATAAAGAGGATTTCAGCCCCCTCATTCTTTACCTCAGGCAGGATATCCGCAAGCTTATCAAGACCTGAACCACTTCTTATGTCTATCCCTACTGCGGTCCCTATGTGTTCTCCCTTGGCCTTTGTAAGCTTTGCAAAGTCAACCAAAAAGTCTACAGGAAGATTGTCCACACAAAGATATCCTGCATCTTCCAGACTCTTGATTGCTGTAGTTTTCCCTGCCCCCGACATACCGAGTGATGATTACAAGTTTTGACGATATCATAGCATTTTTACCTCCGGATAGAGCTTCACACCGCTTTTTTTCTTCTACTACCTTCTGTACATAAGCTATTAACTCTTTTACATCCTTAGCCGTGGCATTATCAACATTGATAATAAACCCGCTATGTTTCTTTGAGACCTCAGCCCCTCCTACTCTGGTTCCCTTAAGCCCCGCTTCCTCTATAAGCTGTGAAGCATAGCCTGTCTCAGGCCGCTTAAAGGTAGAGCCAGCACTTGGATATTCTAAAGGCTGCTTCTCACTTCTTCAGAGGTTTAAGTCATCTATCTTAGCCTGAATCTCTTCCTTCCTGCCCTTGGTTAGCTTAAAATCCACTGCCACAATGACTGCATTATTAAGCTTAGATACCTTACTGTGGCGGTAGGAGAATTCCATTTCATCATTGGTGAAGTACTTAAGCTCTCCATCTATGATTATATAGACTCCTGCTACCACATCCTTCATTTCGCCGCCATAGGCACCTGCATTCATATATACAGCCCCGCCAACTGAGCCTGGTATACCTGATGCAAACTCAAGACCTGTATATTCTTCCTCCACGGTAAAGGCCGCAAGTGCAGAGAGGCTAAGGCCTGCACCAGCCCTTATGACATCTCCTTCTATCCTTGCTCCTGCAAGCTTGCCGGTAAGGTGGATAATAACCCCCTCCACCCCTTCATCATTTACCAAGAGATTGCTTCCATTTCCTATCACAAAGAATCCTACTCCCTCTTCCTTGCAGAGGTTGGTTACCTTTAAGAGATCACTGATGTCAGTTATTTCAAGAAAAACTTCCGCAGGCCCGCCGATTTTGAAGCTGGTGTGGGCTTTCATGTCCTCATTTAAAAATATGGCTTCGCCACATAAAATGTTTTGAAGCCTTTCTACAAATCTACTTTTCATATCCAATCTTCTTTCCCGCTATCATAGCTGCACAGCCGTATATGCCTGCGTCATTTCCAAGAGTTGCAAGTCTGAATTCTTTATTTTTAACAGCATCCATAGCAAATCCATTATAGTACTTTGTAATGGCCTTGATGATGATGTCACCGGCCTTGGATACTCCTCCACCGATTACAAATACTTCAGGGTCTACTATCTGTGCTATGCCTGCACAGGCAAATGCAAGATACCAGCCAAGCTTGTCAAGTACGTCAACACCTATAGCATCTCCCTTTTTAGCAGCATCTAGTACGTCCTTGGCTGAGAAACCGTCTATATCGGCTAAGATAGTAGAGCTCTTGCCTTCAATCATTTCCATCTTGGCAAGGCGGACTATTCCTGTGGCTGATGCATACTGCTCAAGACAGCCCTTCTTACCGCAGTTACAGGATGCTTCCTCATTTGGATTCACACAGATATGGCCTATCTCTCCTGCTGCCCCGTTGGAGCCTGCAATTATCTTGCCACCGATTATAACTCCACCGCCTACTCCTGTTCCAAGGGTGACCATGGTAAGGCTTTCGTGTCCTTTACCACCTCCCTGCCACTTCTCTCCAAGAGCGGCCGCATTTGCATCGTTGGCTACCATAGCCCCTAAGCCCTGTTAGCTTTTTCAATCTCTCCCTTTACATCAGTTCTGCCCCAATGCATGTTTACACACTGTGAAACGAAGCCATCCTCTGTTACAGGTCCGCGCACATCTATACCTATACCCTCACAGTCCTCTTTTGTATATTCATCGCTAAAGCGGTCTTCTATCGACCTTGCCACGTCTGAAAGCACGCTCTCAGGCAGGGTTGGGATTTCCCACTTGTTGATAAGCTCTCCCTTAAGGTGAACATACCGAGTTTTACTGAGGTACCGCCAATGTCTACACCAAAACAAAATTTACCCATAGTTTTTCTCCTTCAAATATCTGTCTGATTTAACTGCCCATACGATTAGACTTTGCTTTGCTTATTAGAAGCCTCTTTTGGTATATGGCAGTATGTTATCATTTAATCGTCTAAATATCTCTGTTCTTCATTATGTTAGATGTTACCCTGTCATAGAACTCCTTAGTCGCATTGTAGCCCATCTTCTTCTGACGGTTGTTAACTGCCGCCTCACAGATGATGGCAAGGTTTCTACCCGGACGTATAGGTATGCTGTGGCTTATAAGATTGACTCGAGAATCTCTGTATACTGCTCCTCAAGTCCAAGTCTGTCAAACTCATAATCCTTATTCCACTCCATAAGCTTTTACTATGAGGTCGATATTCTGGAAGTTCTTAACACTTGCAAAACCAAAAAGGGTTCTAACATCGATGATTCCTATGCCTCTAAGCTCTATAAGATGCTTGGTTATCTCAGGAGCTGTACCCACAAGGGTATCCTCACTTATCTTTTTAATCTCTACCACATCATCGGACACAAGACGGTGTCCACGCTTGATAAGCTCCAGAGCAGCCTCGCTCTTACCTATGCCGCTTTCTCCCATAATGAGGGACTCCTCGCCATAGATATCTACAAATACACCATGGATGAGATATCCTTGGAGCAAGCTGATGGCGCATATAACGGATAGCCTCAGCCATGAAAGCAGAGGTTGCCTTATCTGTCCAAAGTACAGGCACACCCTTTTCTACTGCCACCTCAAGCAGCTTCTCAGGAACTTCTATTCCCCTACAGAAGATGAGGCAGGGAATCTTGTAATCCATAAGCTTGGCAAGAACCCTAACCCCTTCATCCTCGTCCATCCTCTTAAGGTAGAGCATGTCTACATTTCCAATTACCTGGATACGCTCTGAATCAAAGTAATCAAAGAAACCTGCGAGCTGAAGTGCGGGACGGTTTACGTCTATATGTTTAATCAAAATGTTCTCTGTATCTATTCCCGTGTCAGATTATCAAGGTTCATTTTCTCGATGAGTTCCGACAATGGTACACTGTACATACCTTCCATGCTTTTTGCTCCTTTTTGTAAGAAATATTGGTGATTTCAGTATAACATAGCGAGGGGGTTATTCAATAAAAACCCCTCAACATCTTCCCAAAAATACCTGCTCATTTTCTCTGCCCCATAGAGATTTAGATGAAGCCCTCCGTCATAGGTATCCTTGGAATAATCAATACCCACCTCATCTTGTTTATCAAGAAAATTGATGTACTTTAAGCCATTTTTCCCTGCATAATCCCTAATCTGCTCATCCCACTCTTTGTACCAGTAAGGATAAAGAGTGGAGCCTTTATAAGGATGAGCTCTACATTATTTTTCCTTACATAGCTTCACCATCTTGTCAAGATACTCGTAAGATATGTCAGGCAGTCTGTAGTCGGAAAGAGGCTTCCCTACAGGAATCTTATCCACAGGACGCACTCCTTTATTCACAAGGTAGCCGTCCTCAGACACCTTTGGCTTAGTGAAAATGTACTTAAAGTCCTGACTCGTAAGCTCACTCCAGCGTGAATGGAAACGAAGCAGAGGAAAGACATAGGTAATAAACTTCTCCTCGGGAAGCATAGAAGCCTTGACTGCCTCCACCTTAGAAGCAGACCACCTCATACCGTCAAGAGTCATGCGGTTGTAGCTCTCCTTTTGAGGCTTAGCATACTTCATAGCAAGCACGTTGTAAACGACAGTCTTAGGCTTCTCATACTTAAGCATTTCTTCAAGAAGATAGTAAGACTGCCATATAAGCTGGTTGGCACTTCCCCTTATATAGGACTTGATGCCATATTCCTTACTAAGAACCTCCGTTGAAAAGCTTTCATAGACTTCGCAGTCGCCCACAAAGAGCAGGTCGTGGTCTTTCTCCACGTCATAATACTCACTGATAAGCGCTCCTTCAGGATTGTCCTCCACATACTTAGGAAGGAGCAGCCTCTGAACGAAAAAAAGAATGGCAAGGGTGATGCAAACGGTAGAAATTATATATATTTTTCTCTTCATTCCTCCTCCTAAAACCTGTTGTATATGAACTGTGAGCTGTCATAGCCATGCCATAGACTCCAAAAATCAGAATCGTTACAAAAAAAGCAGGGCAAGCACAGGGTACCAGACAATCTCATCTTTAGCTAATATCCTATCTCTTATATCAGTAGTCCTTGAGGCAAGACTTACCACAAATAAAACAACTACTCCCACCGCTAAAACTAGGTAGTCAGCTGTAGTTATCCCAAGGTCGGTAACTACAGCCTTTCCCCAATTATTTACCCAAAATATACTAAAAATGCCTTAAAAGTCACTCCCTACATCACCGTAACAGTCAAGCATTCTGATACTGCTCATTATAAATACGGTGCGGATGGCTGAAAATGCATCGTAAGCTCTAAATGGGAGCTTCTTTATCGGAATAAGCTTGTGAAAAGCCGCAAAGACAGGCTTAAACTCGTCAGATATCAGTATGCAAAGCCCATTTAGGAGCCCCCATACTACAAAGTTCCAGCCTGCTCCATGCTTAAAAGTCCTGTGAGGAACCAGACTGTGAGTGCTGAAATGTAGACAGGCACACGCTTTCCTATGCTTTTCCCAAGGTGCTTCCTTGAGAACTTTGACAGCTTAAGCATAAAAACCGATACCGAAAGGGGATAGAATACATAGTCCCTAAACCAAGCCCCCATGGTTATGTGCCAACGCCTCCAGTATTCCTTAACATTTTTTGAAAAATACGGTCTGATGAAGTTCTCCTCTACCTTGATTCCAAGCATTTCCGCTATGGCTATAGTGATGTCTATTCCACCCGAAAAGTCCGCATATATCTGTACCGCATAAAACACGATTCCCATAAGGGCAAAGGCTCCGTTATAGGTCTCAGAGTCAGAAACAATGGTAAGAACTGCAGGTAAGATACGGTCTGCGATTACCATTTTCTTAAAGTAGCCCCATAACAGCCTGTAAAGCCCTCTGACAAAGCCTTTGTGATTGTAATTATGCCTTGTAAAAAGAGACTCAGACATATAGTCAAACCTGCTTATAGGTCCTTGAATCAGTTGTGGGAAAAATGATATATATAGGGCAAACTTAAATACATTTCTCTGAACCCTGTATTTCTTGCGGTATACATCCACAAGATAGCTGATGCTCTTAAAGGTGTAGAAAGAAATTCCCATTGGCAAAATGAGGTTAATGAACTTAAATCCTCCCCCGCCTGTAAGTGCATATGATACGGAGTTGATATTGGCAATGACAAAGTCAGCATATTTTACCACTATGAGGGTACCGAGGCTGAACATAAGACCGAAGTAGAGCCATTTCTTTTGCTTATTCGAAGTCTTAAATTGGGACTTTTTCCCCTCTTTTACCTCTGAATTTCTTTTAGATAGATTCGCATAGATATCGTCTATTTTAAGGCTTGCAAACCAGACTCCGGCAGTAACCAGAGCCATATATATGAGATAGACTTTGCCGGCATAGAAGTAAAATACCAGACTCGCAAAGAGCAAAAACTGCCACTGAAACCGCTTAAATACGGTATAATAGCAGATAATGAACGATATTAAAAAGGCTATAAATCCATAAGATACGAATAGCATCTCTACTCCAATTCCTCTAAAAGGGTAATAATCGCTTCAAGTGAGTTAAAGTTATCAGGCGTAATCTCATTAGCAGGCACCTTTATGTCAAATTCCTCTGCGATTTTCCGATATGAGAGTCACTATGTCAAATGAGTCAAATATCCCGCTATCAATGAGGCTTTTCTCCTTTTCATAATCAATCTCAGGGTGTATGTCCTGCAAAATGTCCAGTAATTCAGTCTTATTCATAAAGGCTCTCCTTAATATAACCTGTTATATGGGACTGCTATAGTTCTCCCATTTACTTTTAAAAATATAACTATAACACTTTAGCGAATATTTTTAAATGAGTTTTTGATAAAAGCCTTCCTGTATATCTTACCGCCTGCCATAAGCGGAAGCTTATCAAGCTTTAACCACCTTGCCGAGAACCATGTAGGATGCAAGTTTATTTCTAAAATTCTCCTTTATCTTGGCTTCTTCTATTCTACCCTCGTAGAAAAATGTTATAACCTCCTTTTCAGGGTTATAAATACAGCATCCTCTGTCAACTCCCTCAAATGCACCTCCACAGGCTTTCTATCTCCTCCAGTTCAATCCTATAGCCTCTGTGCTTTATCTGATTGTCCCCTCTTCCTGCAAAATAAAGCTCTCCATCCTCTCCAAAGTAGCCTATGTCGCCTGTTTTTGTAAAGGAGTATAGACCTACCATCTGTTAATTGGTAGTTCACAAATTTCTCCTTTGTCCTCTCTCATCTTTGTAGTAGCCTGAAGAAAGTCTCTGTTCCACCTATGCAGATTTCGCCTTTTATGCCTTAAAAATCTCCATTTCAGCAGTCTGTTTTTACTTTTGTGGCTGTCTTCTTCAGCGATGTGGAAAGTCTCATCAGCAGGAAGCAGTTTTCCTATTGATAAATCTTTTTCGCTATACCTTAAAATATCTGTATCATCAGGTTTTTGCTATGTGGTCACTTTCTTCGTCCTTCGAGGAAATTTCCGCACTAGGATACGGATTTGCTATTATGTTACCTTCTTCATCGATAAGGAATATCTCCGTATCGGGAAGCGGTTTCCCGATGGGTATACCGTTTTCCAGTTTCTCCACATCGTAAACCACATAATAACTGCTCATACCTGTACACTCGGTTGCACCGTACAGATTGATAAATCTTGCCCCAGGGCAGGCTTTCATCCACTGTTTCAAATGGCTAATCGGCAATACTTCACCGCCAAAGGCAATAACCTTTAGGTTCTCAGGCTTTGCGAAGTCAAAGGCTGATAGCTTGGTAAATATAGTAAGGGCAGAGGATACAAAGCAGATAGTGTTTATTTTATGTTCATTGAGGTATTCTATCAGCTTAACCGGAGACATAAATAGCGTTTTAGGAATAAAATATGTAGTCGCCCCGTATTTTAGCGTGGTATAGACATCCTTTAGGCTTGCATCAAGATAGAGCGGTGCCTGATTGCCAAATACATTATTCTCATCACACTCTAAGACCATGCCAAGCCCCTCTATGTAATCAATCACATTTCTATGGCTTTGCCACCACTCCCTTTGGCACTCCTGTAGAGCCTGAGGTAAATACCAGTAAATAGTGTCAGTCTCTTTCGCTTTATGGCTTATATCCAGCAATAACTCATCATTAGCTTGCGTACTTAGAGCTTCCTCATAGCTACAAATATCTCCTAAATCCGAGGCTATTAGCCTTTTCCTTAGTATGTCCGTCAACTATCATAAGCTTTGCTTTAGTTATAGCCATGATGGCATCAAGCCTTGCCTCTGGCATATCAATGTCTAACGCCACATAAAAATTCCCCGAGCGGACTACTCCCAAAAGGGCAGAAACCTCCTCAGGGACTTCTCCATAAAGACAAGTATAGGCTCGCTATAGATATTTTTTTATCAGCTATAAAGCTTCCTATAGCTTCGGTTTTCGATTTAAGCTCCAAAAATGTCAAGGCGGAAGTTTCGCCTATAAAGGCAGTCTTGTCCGGATATCTGGCCGCGCTTGTATCCAGGTAAGTGAGTATATTGGTTGGTTTCATAATGTTTATTCTTTCTAAGATTGTGGGGAGGTTTGTTTTCCCTTAAAATAAGTTCTTCGACTAGGTAGGCATCGCTCATACAGTGCATATCGGATATTCCCCGGCTCATAAGCGTGTAGACTATAGAGTGATAAAAATAATCTAAGGCTTCTTTCAACCGTTTTATTGCGCTCTTTTTGCATAGGCTACTACAATTCTTTGCGTATTTTTTCTGTAAAAAGGATTGGGTGTGCTAGCATACTTTATTACTCCTTTCAAAATGGAGATATTTGAGCGATTCTTCCGAGCGAAAACAAATCTGCAAGTTCGGTTTCTCATAACGCAAACGATTAATTGCCTCTTTTTTCTCAATAAGTCCATCAAAAAACAGTTCAATGGTATTAAATACTTTATCATTAGCTACACCACCAATAACGATATCATAATCAGACTTATCTTTACTAAGTCTGCAATTTACTCAAAAATCAAGCCATTCTTCCGAATATGAATCAAATTTCAAGGTCTTTAAGCTCTCAAAAGCCTCTTCGCTAAATTCATATACCGACACAATTCCTTCCTTACCTTCACTTCTAACCTTTTTACACCAATTCTCAGCTTGTTCGAGAATTGGCGTGGTATAAAAACCCTTTCCGAAGTCAACATTCAGCCTCGAATGCTCTAGGTCCGGCTTAGATACCTCAAGATATGAGCCATGATATAAAATCATAATACTACCCCTTTTCTCTTCATAAGCTCTACTATGTCATTTACAATATACTCCTTCCCTGAGTATGGAGCACATCATAGTCATGCAAAAGATGTATTCGTGTAAAATCCCTGAATTCTTTTAAGACATCATAAGTCACAACAGCATCTTTATTAAGCTTTGCTGCAACGTTTTCTATACAAAATATGGCAAATTCTACTTCATTAAGACCATAGTCGAGTGTTGGTGTTGTTCATAGGGATACCTCTTTTCTAAGGCTATTGTATATGGGAAGGGGCGGGTTGTCAAATGTTCACTTGTAAACATTCAGGTATTATCCAAAATTAATCTTGAAAATCTCCCACTCTTGCATTACAATTAAATTGTGCAAAATATAAATGCATTAAATCAAACCATTTTCAACAAAGGAGGCATCATATGTATATAAACACATTGATAGGAATACTGATACCATTCCTCGGCACCTCCTGGGTGTCATGATGGTATTTGTCCCTAAGAGATAATATGAGCGAAAAGCTGCAGAAGGCTCTGACAGGGTTTGCTGCAGGGGTGATGGTGGCAGCCTCCTTTTGGAGCCTTCTGGTTCCTGCCTTAGAGCAATCTTCATCTATGGGAAGGTTTGCATTTATCCCTCTCGCCATAGGCTTTCTCATAGGCATTGGCTTCTTGCTTATTTTTAGATGAAATTACCCTCATATGCACCTTGATCTCACAGAAGAAGGCCCTAAAGGAAGCCGTCTCAGCCGTTCTCTTAAGCTGGTTCTTGCAGTTACACTCCACAATATACCCGAGGGTATGGCAGTAGGCGTGGTCTATGCGGGCTGGCTAAATGGCAACAGTACCATCACTTACTTTTGGCGCCCTGGCTCTTGCCATTGGTATTGCAATTCAGAACTTCCCTGAGGGAGCCATTGTATCTATGCCTCTTAGGGCTGAAGGCATGCCCTAAGTGGAAGACCTTTATTTACGGCGTTTTGTCGGGACTTGTTGAGCCTATCGGTTCAGTCCTAACTATTCTCTTTGCTTCACAGGTTGTGCCTTTACTCCCATATTTCCTAAGCTTTGCAGCCGGGGCAATGATGTATGTAGTCGTTGAAGAGCTTATTCCTGAGATGTCCGAGGAAAGCACCCAATATTGGCACAGTGCTTTTTGCCATTGGCTTTGTGACCATGATGATTCTTGATGTATCGCTCCGGTTAAGAGGTGTTTTGTAAACAATGCAAAGCATTTGACAAAATACCTCAATCCTCACATGCCCTAAATGCCACTTTCATCCTATCAATCTCACTTCTGCCTATACCATATTTTTGCCAAGTTTTTGCCAATTGTTTCTTACTATGTCTTTAATTAATGCTACAAGCCTAACAGCTTCATCTTTATCTAAACCGTAATATTTAGCTGACTCTATCGCTAAATCAAAGCTAATGTCGGCATTATAAGAATCTACATTTAAGGACAAGTATCCTCCGTATATATCCGGATTTACATCGTAGAGCGGAGATAATTCCCAGCCATCTTCAGACAAAATAAATCCGTGATTCCTAAAATGATCATCTGTATTAGACACAGCCATGATAAGTACAATCCTCTTCCAGAGTTCTACCAAATCAGCTTAGTACCTAACACTCATTGGCTTTTTAAGAAGGAGACTATTTCAAGATAACTGCTTCCATCCGCCATATCGGCACCATCTTTTTTGCCAAGCATTGTCATTGCAGAGGAAAAATGTACACGCTGACTGCCTTTTCTATCAAAGCGTTTAACAAGAAAAGTAGTTCCTAATTTTGAAAACTTTTCTATCTTAGCTTCAGGAACATTTAATCCAAACATAGCGACCAGCTCATGTGCAACCATCTCCCAAGCACCAGAGTTAAAATCATCGTGTTTAGATGGGAACTTAGCTATCCAGAGTGAGCCATCCTGAGCCATTACAGATGCCTTAGGTCTCGCTCCTCCTAAAGATGAACCAGGTGCAAGCAATTGTTTTAACCATTTTTCATTCAGACTATCAGTATCATTTTCAAATGCTATAGATGCCTGCTCCAACTCTCTAAGCGAGGTCCAGGGAGGAGTTGCAAATTCTTTATCATCTGATAAAAAATTCCCTTCCAATTCTGTTTTAAATCTAAGTCCTCCCATTCGTGCTTCATCATATACCCCAAGCAGGTAGTCACTCTCTAAGAGTTTTTCAGGTTTTACTCCTTCCCTTTTTGCTCTTATCTCTTCCCTTCTTTTCATTAGCCGTCTTCCCCATCTGTCTGGGCAAGAGTCTGCAAATACTCCAAATATGTTTTTATCATCAGTTATATACTGTCTCCCTCTATACAACTGCAAATCAGGGTCAAGGGGCATTTTCTTATGTTCAAGCCAATTTTCATTGTACTCAAAAGAATAAAACTCCTTGCCTCTAGTTTGAGAAACATACATTGTCCCTACCAACTCATTGGAAAACGATAAAAAATCTGCAAACACATATATCTTTTTTTCTTTTTCCATTCCTATCCCTTCCTCACTCTCTTGTTTACCGTAAGTCCCAAGTCCTGTAGTTTTTCTTCCGAGTTCGTCATCTTTTGCTACCAGCAACAAATCCTTATCCATATAGTTAAGTGCATGGAGTACTGCCGCATAACAGCCTATGGCTACTGATGGTGCTCCTTTTTCTATGGAGACAAGGGTTGTCCTGCTTATTCCGGCTCTTTCTGCAACCAGCGTAGCTGATATTCTCCTTCGCAGTCTTGCTAGTTTTATCTGCTCTCCCATCTGAGCAAGTATATTTTCAGTCTCAGGCAATAATACTACTGATTTTTTTAGGCATAACAAAACCTCCTTATGTCAATAATATTAAACATAAAGAGGTTTTTTTGTCAATTTTTATTTACTTTATTTTTTTATTATACATAGTCTAAAAACTTTTTCAATAATAAAATCCCATCAATAATTTGGCTGAGTAGCTATAACTCCTTCTTTATCTGCTCCAGCAGCTCAAACGGCATTCCTATTGCCATATCGTTTTCACTCCAGCCACAGAGCATTCTTGTGCTTGGACATAGTACACTTACATTCAAATCCCCTGTCAAATATGGTACAACAGTAAGCTCAGAGCACATTCCCTGCATTGCACCCATATCTATGTCAGGTTTTTTACCAAAGCGATAGCTATATCCCTGAATCAACCTCATGGCCTGAAGTGAGTTCACTATAGAAATAATAACATCCGGTGTCTTCTCACAGTCTTTTAACGGTACTATAGCCACCCCGTATGTATTAACAGGCATTCTGTGAAGACTCTTTATGGATTCACGCATTCTTCTTGCAGATGCAACTGAAGAATAAAGATTATACGAATAATATGTAAGTCCACTTTCTATCTCTTCTGTGCTTGGCTCTAATGCCAATGCAGTTGTAGCTCCGTCACATCTGTGATGCTCCAGTTTGCTTTTCATCATTTTACCCAGAGTAGCCGCCTGCTTTATCATTACACAATATGGCATTGCAGATTTTGGCTCGTCTACAGGGTATGCATCATAATCTTCTTTGTTGAACAAAAAGTAATGCCTACCGGCTCAAATTTGAGATTTAATATTTCTCTTAAAGTATCAAGACATTCATTTACAAACTCTTTGTGATAGACCTCGTGTGGCAATCCATACTCAATATTCTTATGTTTATATGGCATTTTAATCCCTCCAATATTATTTTATCGATGCAAAATTTAACTTATACAAATCATATTTTTACCAAAATCGCTATGATGATTAAGTAACCTACTAAAAGCTACACTAAAAAAATAGTATATCCGTTTTAGTTATCTCTGTCTTTTTAAAATAAGTTCTTTTTCTTGGCCCTGCCTAATCCCCTGCTTTCCATTGCACAAGCGACTCTTTCTCCTCTTCTTGCTGCAACGCATAGGAGTGGCAACATTACTCTAAATGGTGATGTAAACCTTGATACAAATCCCTTATTCCAAGGAATGCCACGAATCTCCTGTGCCAAATGTATGCTGTCAACCTGCCCCTGAAGTTCCGGCAAGAATCTATATGTCGCAATAGTTGCATATCCATGGACTACTGATAACCTACACTGAAGTATTAAGCTAAGCACTAAGTCACTTGGTTTTGTAGTTAGTACAAAGCTCATAGACATAGTAACAAGAGCAAGTATTCTAAACCCCAGTGATGTTACCCTGACTATATCACTATGTGACCACCTAAACACTCCCAGTTTCAGTACAATATCAGATTCATCGTTTAATCCACATAGTATGAACATAGACGTCATAAACAAAACACTGAAAAGCAATAAAGATAAGCATTCTTTTAATCAGTTCTTTTAGTTCTATCCCTCCAATAAGCCAAGTTGCGACAAAGAAAATGATAAATGTCAGTATCGGCAGTGCTGGAAAATATGAAAGGCATACAATAATTGTAAATATAAATACCAACAGTAACTTTAATACAGGATTTCTTTTGTGTAAAAATGAATCTCGGTATATACGCAAATATAATTATTCACCCCTTACTTAAAGTATTCTGCTACAGGTAGACAGGTCTTGATTCTGCCTTCTTCCAATTTAGCGACCTTGGTTGCATAACACTTTTATTAATTCAATATCATGCGTAATCATCACTATGGTGACACCTGCATTTATAAGCTCCTGCATATCATTCATTAGCTCTTGGCGGTTTTCATGGTCTTGCCCATATGTAGGCTCATCAAGAAATAGCATTTTTGGCCTGTCAGCGACATGCTGGCAACACTTAATCTTCTTTTTCTGACCTTGGCTAGTACAAAAGGGCTCTTCTCTTTTCACCTTCCAAGTGAAATTTTTCTAAGCATCCCTTCTACTTTCTTTTCTTTGTCTTCATTAGACATTTTGACATTCTTTAGACTAAACATCATCTCATCCCAAACGGTATTGGTAATGAATTGATTTTCTGGATTCTGAAATACGAGGCCGATTAGTTTATATAGTTCTTTTTCCTATATTTTTCAAGCTGTTTACCAAGTATTTTTATTTCACCTTTGTTCTTGTCGCAGATACCAAATATTAGCTTTTAACAAGGTAGTTTTCCAGCTCCATTTTCTCCAATAATAGAGAAAAATCTTGTTTATTCACCCTCAAATCAAGCCATTTATTACTTTTTTCCCTTTTTATTTGAGCTTTTTTTCTAATTCCTGCCTGTGGATAAGCATACTCTAGTCCACTTACCTCAATGACTGTTTCTTCACTTTGATTACATATTGTCACACCAGGTTCATACTTTGGATGAATTATTTTATCAATCTCTTGTATATGGTTTTTCGTTTCTCCCTGAATTATTATCTTTCTGTCAGCACTCAAGGCAATAATGTAATCAACATCGTCTATAATTTCAGTAATATTATGTTCTACCAGTATGATAGTTATCTTTTCTTCTGCGAGACAGTTTTATAATCAGGTCAAATATTTTCTCTTCTACTATCCGGATCAAGGTTAGCAGTAGGCTCATCTAAAAGCAGTATCTTAGGCTTTGTAATGATAATTGATGCTATCGCTACTTTTTGCTTTTGGCCACCTGAAAGTTGGTTTTAAGTCTCACCTTTTCATACCCCTGCATCCCCCTAAGGTCTAAGACTTCTTTTATCCTCTTTTCAATTATTTCAGGTTCTACGCCAAGATTTTCCAGTCCAAATGCAAGCTCTTCCTCAACCGTGAAAGTAATGAACTGACTTTCAGGATTCTGCATAACGAAGCCAATTTTATCACATCTATTTCGCGGAAGGATATCTGTTACTTCTTCATTTTCTAAATATATTTTTTCCTTCTAGACTTCCTTCATACATATAGAGGTATCAAGCCATCTATCAGATACAAGATAGAGCTTTTTCCACAGCCACTCGGCCCACAAATAGCTATGTATTTTCCCATCATAAAAACAGCAAGAGAGATTCCGCCACACTGGCAGCTTCTCTCCTTCATAACAATATGTAACATCCTCTATCTTAAGGATTATATTATCATTCACTACTTTACACATGCTGTTCCCTTCAATACTCCTGTTTTAGATAATGCAGCCGTAATGACCTTGATTAAAATTATTCCTACAATTACCGAGCTTAATAACCTAACCACAACACAGCCTATTGCTATTCCTGTACCGTATGCCCAAGGAGAACTCCAGAAAAATCCATCACGGCAAAATACAAAAATCGCACCTAAAATCTGTCCGATAACCAATGTTTTAATATCGCCTGAGTACTTGCCTATTGCATAAGCTATTTCAACACCTAGCGCTTCAAGTGCCCCGGCAAGTACCAACTGTAATCCATAAGGACTTCCAAGCAAAAGATTTACTCCCGCTGTTACAAGAGCTCCAAAAAGAGCAATGCCTGGCTTACGAACAATATACATTGGCAAAGCTGCAGATAACATATAGATTCCGAATGTTATCTCCATGAACACCGTCCCCAGCGCAGCACTCATTGGCATATACGCATAATCAAGCAGTGTGAAGACTACACCTATTACCGCTGCAACCATTGCTACAATTACAACTTCTTTTGTGGAAACTTTTTCACCATTTTTTCTTAATACCTCTCTTTTCTATTTATTTTTCTTAAAAATAATAGATTTAGGTTAACATCGATATATTGTTTGGTCAAATAGAATTTTAGAATATTTATATTCAATTATTATGATAATCTATGCATATAAAATCAGATTTACCTTACTTTTTAGCCATAACAAAACCTCTTTATGTCAATAATATTAAACATAAAGAGGCATTTTGTCAATTTTTATTTACTTTATCTAACACTTGCAATTCTATCGATTATAATCGACACTTTTTATCTTATTTCAAAAATCTGTCAGTTATAACCGACACTTTTTACCTTTTTTTCCTAAATCTGTCAGTTATAACCGACACTTTTCCTTTTTCCCTAAATCTGTCGGTTATAACTGACAAGCTACCCCTACCTCAAATACTCCCTCAAAAACGGTGACACCTCCTTGTCCTTTCCGTACAGGCTTTTTAGGGTAGGTAATCATAAGCTCCTTCTTTGCCCTCGTTATAGCTACATAGAAGAGTCTTCTCTCCTCTTCTATATCCGACTGCCTGATGGCCTTTTTGTAAGGGATAATGCCTTCCACAGCTTCAGGGATGTATACCTTCTCAAACTCTAATCCCTTGCAGCCATGCATTGTTGAGATTACTACGGCATCCCTGTCGGAATTCTTATTCTTTTCAAACTCTTCCTTCTGCTTCTTGTTGAACTCTTCTATGCTCACCTTCCATTCTTTAAGGGTGGAATAAGGCTTTGTAGCCTCCTCAATTTCCTCCAATATGTCAAAGAGCTCTTCAGCATCTATGTGCCTTTCATCTGCATATTCTGTCAAGAACCTGTCATAGCCAATAGCCTTTCTTATGTAGTGAATAGCGCCAAAGGGAGAAAGTTCGGCTAGCTTTGCAAGATGAAACTGAAGTGTATTGATTCTTTCAGCCATCCAGTTCCTTCCCTTATAGGCATCAGTCCACCTTATGAAGCTTACATATTCAGCCTTATTTCTGTTTAGAGTTACCGCATCAGCAAGGCTTTCCCTTGACAGATAGCGGTTTGGGCGGTTCATTATGTTTAAGAATCTGCTCCTTGACCTGTCTCCGTTAGCTATTTCAAGGTAGTCCATTATATTTTTAGCTATAAAATGGTTGTAAATGCTTGGCGCCATCTCCTTCATTATAAATGGAATATTATACTCTATAAGCTTTGTAACTACAGGCCTTGCCGCCACATTTGTCCTATATACAATGGCCATTTCAGAAAATGGAATTCCTGCCTCGTGAGACTTTATTATATCCTTTACTATGGCAGTATCCTCAGTTCTTCTATCCGGAAAGCTCTTTATCACAGGCAGGCTTCCCGCCACGCCCTTTGCTGCCACTATTTTCTTGTCAAAACGCTGTTTATTTTTATGTATCACGCTCCCTGCGAAGTTAAGAATAGCTTCTGTAGAACGGTAGTTTTCATTTAATATAACCTTTTTGCAATTCGGATATATCTTCTCAAAGCCCAGCATAATCTCAGGCTTTGCACCTCTGAAGCGGTATATACTCTGGTCGTCATCTCCCACTATAAAAATGTTGTTAAGGGGCTTTGCCATCTTGCTTACAAGCTCAAACTGAAGCCTGGACACATCCTGAAATTCATCTATAAGGATGTATGTAAACTTGCTCTGCCAGGCCTCAAGGATATGAGGATAATCACTAAAAAGCTTGTCACAGAGTATCATCATATCATCAAAGTCAATCAGCCCTCTCTCTTTCATAAAAGCCTCATAAGACCTGAATATATCCCTAAATGCTTCCTCCGGGCAGACTTTATGGAATAATAGTTTTCTATATCCACTCCCTCTGATTTTACCCTGCTTATCTCTCCAATTACATTTTTGATAAAATCCTTTTTCATCCCCTTCTTCTAGGTCCAGTGTCCTTATTTTTTTCTTTTTAGGAAATTTCCTCGTCATTTCCTCACTAATTATCCGGTCTACTCCATAACCGTAAGACACCCTGAGTATCATAAAAAATATCGAATGAAAGGTGGCAAACTGTACTCCCTTTGACTCTCCCATTAGCTTTATAAAGCGCTCCCTCATCTCTGTAGCAGCTGCCTTTGTGAAGGTTATCACGAGTATGGTCTGAGGGCAATCTTCATCTCTTCAAGAAGATAGCGCACCCTTCCCGTAATTACTGCTGTTTTTCCTGAGCCCGGCCCTGCAAGCACCATCATGAGGGCCATCTACATGTCTTACTGCTTCTAACTGTGGCTTACTGTACTCCACACTTCCTCCTATTATTTTAAAAACAATTTTTAAGCCATTTTTCAGTCTGTGAGTTTGAGAAACTGTGAGGCATCACAACCCTCAAGTCCAAGACTTAACTGCGATATTAACAAATTGTTTCTTGATTTATTGTAATAAATATGGTTATGCAAGCTAAGAAACACCCCGCATAACCATATTTTTAACGATAATATTCTAAATCAACTAACTACAAACAATCTCCTCTAAAGGTTACTGCTCATAGCAATTAGTAGACAATACTAGCCCTCTACTGCCTTACTAAGCTTTTCTATACCTATTCTAACTCTTCTTAGACTTTCTTCCTTGCCAAGAATCTCCATTATCTCATAAGCCCCGCCAGGTGTCATCTGTTTGCCTGAAACAGCGGTTCTTATCGGCCATAGTCCCTGACCGTTCTTGATGCCTTTATCCTGTATGTAGCCCATAAGTACAGCCTCAACACCCTCTCTGGAGTAGTCATTACTTGCTTCAAGAAGTGGAAGGAGGTCACTGAAAGAACTTCAAGCGAGCTCTCAGAGGTTGTCTTCATTTTCTTGTGAGTATACATAGCTATATCGTAATCAGGAAGCTCCTCAAAGAAGTCAATATGCTCCTTAAGGTCAGGCAATACTTCGATTCTTGTCTTCACGAGCTCAGCTATTTTCTTAAGGTCAAGGTCCTTTGTAATCACCTCTTTGATGTATGGAAGAGCCATTTCAAAGAACTTGTCAAAGTCCATAGCCTTAAGGTACTCTCCGTTCATCCAACGAAGCTTAACCATATCAAATACAGCAGGTGACTTATTTATTCTGGTATAATCAAACTCTCGGATAAGACCTTCCAGGTCAAATATCTCAGTTCCGCTCTCTGCACTCCAGCCAAGAAGTGCTATGAAGTTTACAACTGCCTCAGGTACAAGCCCTGCTCGATAAGGTCTTCATAAGAGCTGTGTCCGCTTCTCTTTGAGAGCTTCTGATGCTCTTCATTGGTAATAAGCGGGCAGTGGATGTAGGTAGGGATTTCCCAGCCAAATGCCTCGTAGAGCCTGTTGTACTTAGGTGTAGATGAAAGATACTCATTGCCACGGACTACATGTGTGATTCCCATAAGGTGGTCATCTACTACATTGGCGAAATTGTAGGTAGGGTAGCCATCAGACTTAATAAGAATCTGGTCGTCAAGCTCTGAGTTTGGAGCTGTTATCTCTCCATAAACCTCATCCTTAAAGGTTGTGGTTCCCTCTCTAGGAATATTCTGTCTGATGACATAAGGCTTACCCTCAGCAAGATTTTTCTCTATTTCTTCCTTAGGAAGGTGTAGGCAGTGCTTGTCATAGACCATAACCTCTTTCCCGTCTATAGTCTGCTTAAGGCTTTCAAGTCTTTCCTTGTCGCAGAAGCAGTAATAAGCCTCTCCCTTTTCTATCAGTTCCTTGGCATACTTTAGATAGATACCTGTAGCCTGCCTCTCACTCTGCACATAAGGGCCACAGTCACCGCCGATATCCGGGCCTTCATCATGCTTTAGTCCTGTCTCCTTCATTGTCTTATAAATGATATCAAGGGCTCCCGGTACAAATCTTTCTCTATCTGTATCTTCTATTCTAAGTAAAAATGAGCCTCCTGCATGCTTTGCTATGAGAAACTCATAAAGAGCAGTTCTTAGATTACCTACGTGCATTCTTCCTGTTGGACTTGGTGCGTACCTTGTTCTTACCTGTTTCATTTTCTTATCTCCTGTCTATCTTAGCAATCCCTCTAGAAATTGCCTATTTTACTCTTTTTTTCGTCTATTACAGCATCTATCTCAGCAGACTCTACCATTTTGTTAAAGGCATCCTCCACCAACTCAAATTCCTTATCGTCCTCGATATCCTCTATGTTGAATTCTTCATCCCCAACCGGTACAAATCTATACAGCCATATATCGCTGTCGTCATTGTCTTTTGTCAATAAGGGCAATATACTGCTGCCCCCTACCGGAAAGATAGCAAGTACTTCACATTCTATCTGGGTTCCGTCTTCCATATCAACGGGAATCACCATATAAGGTAAGTTCTCTTCCTGCTCTATAGCCATAAACACTCTCCACTTAATTTGATGCAATAATAGTATATCACAAATATTTGATTTGGAAAAATAAAAATCACTTATTACAGTGCTTCTACCTGCTCCTTTGTAAGTCCCGTTGCCTTCACTATAACCTCTATGTCAACCTTACTGTCCTTAAAATTCTTTGCTATGCGGAATGTCGCCTGTTCTTCACCTTTCTCCATTCCTTGTTCTATTCCTTTTTCCATTCCTCTCTTCTCAAGTTCGTCTAAAAATTCACATATCAACCTCTCTCCCTTCTGTTTTTAATTCATTGCAATTTCTCTTTTCATCTGCTTAAATCTGTCATCACCTAATACCGCATCGAGTAGATCTAATACTTCCTCCGGATGCTTAACATCCACATTGCGAGGTCTATAGTCTCTCTTCTTAGATAAAAACCCCTGCGATAAACTTAAAATCATCTCTAAATTTGTCTATCTCTTCATCTGAAAGTCTTGCCATGTCTATTAGCTTAAATTTATAATCTGACACTATTTCCAAAAATTTCTTCAGGACATTCAATTCTTTCTTTGAGAGTTGTTGGAGCCATCCATTCATTTTACCCCAGTATATTACAATTGTAAAGACCGGATAAATTTGCTCATTACCAATTTGATTCTTATAAGTCGCTCCCATCATAGGAAATCACTCTCAATATCATATCCCTATCTAAGCTTGTTTGATTTTTCTATGCCAATAAATGAAAAATTACGCCTTTTTCTCCCATAATTTGGCAACGTCTCGTATTTGCTCACGGTGGGCATTTTTATCATCCTTAAATTGCGTGACTGGATTTGCATCAGTTAATTCTTCACTCTTTACGATTTCCCGCCCCTCAAAGATAGTTCCGTTAATAACATCTGCAAATACATCGTTATAACTAAGCAGTTTCTTCTCTGTTATATCTTTCTCTTTCATTTTACCTCTTTTCGTAGTAATACACAATAAGTTACCCTAAATAAAAAAATATTTAGGAAGTTCTTTGCATCTTGGGTACAAAAATAAGCCACGAAAAATATCCCGACATTGCATAATCTTGTGTGAATTTTTGATTTCTGAAACGAAATCCAAGAATTAGTCAATTAAAAACCAGAATCAAATAACAAATTAATAATATCACAGTTCATTAAAAAAATACAAAGAAAAGAGGAAAAAAAGACTTGGGTCTCCTTCCTCTTTGGTAAATTCAGATAGTTTTATTTCCCTTACTCTTCCTTGCTTCATCAAAAAGCTCGATGTCTTCCCTGGTCACTTTAACATTGGTAGTCTTGGTTTCTTCACCCGGTTTGGTTATGGACACCTCTACTATAGTGCCTTCGGGAAGGCCGGTCATCTAACTCTTTTTACAAATTCTGCGACCTTTGGGTGGTTTCCCTCTAGCTGTGATTTGTACTTTAACATGTGAATGGATTCATTCATTCTCCTTATAACTTTAGTCTCATCCTTGCTCTCAGGGAGTTTGACAACCCTAATCCGTTATGAGGTTCATCAAAGCCAGATATGGCTTATTTTTGTCAAATCTTAAATTTATGCTTGCACGTTCCACTCCGATACGTTATAATAGTATTGGAGGATAATACTATGAGATTAGGATGGACTACCGGAAAATATTCAATTACCTATCGTGCTGTTAAAACAGTTAGAATCAATGGGAAAAACAAAACTCAGATTGTTAAAACTTTCGGTTCAGAAAAACAAATCTGCGAGATGTATGGCGTGAAAGATGCAAAAGCCTGGGCTAAAGAACAGGTGCGTATTATGAATGAAGCTGAAAAAGAAGATTCCGCAACATTTAATATTGAGCTCTGTGCCGCTAATGACCTTGTTAGTAATGAACAGCATAGGTTTAATGGCGGATATCTTTTCCTTCAGGATATTTATTATGAATTAGGCATGCATAAGATTTGCCGTGCAATCTCTGCGAGACACCCATTTGAGTACGACCTGAATGACATACTTTCACGTCTTATATACAGCAGAATACTTTTCCCGTCATCAAAAAGGAATAGCTTTGAAGAGTCAAAGCGCTTTATTGAACAGCCCTCTTTTGAACTGCATGATGTTTACCGCTCATTATCAGTGATAGCAGAAGAGGCTGATTATATTCAGAGCCGCATTTTTAAAAATAGCACTGCAGTGCAAAAACGAAATACTCAAGTAATCTATTATGACTGTACAAATTTCTACTTTGAGATCGACAATGAAGAGGATGATAAGCAGTTTGGCAAAAGTAAGGAAAACCGCCCACTTCCTATAGTAGGAATGGGGCTGTTTATGGATAGTGATGGTATTCCCTATATCTTTTTGCATTTATCCCGGAAACCGCAATGAACAGACCACTATGATTCCGCTTGAAAAGAAGATGCTTTCTGGATTTGATATGTCCAAGTTTGTTGTCTGTACAGATTCAGGGACTGTCATCTGCAACAAACCGGGTGTTTAATTCTACGACAGCGAAAACGGCATGGCGGGTATATAACAACACAGCCTATCAAAATACTTAAAGACTTCTTACAAGAGTGGTGTATGGCTGATGATGGATGGCTTCTCGATGGTGATAGAAGCGGCAAAAAATATAGGATATCAGAATTAGACAATGAAAAGGATAGAGACAAGATTTTCTACAGATCGCGATGGATTAAAGAGGAAGGTATCGTCCATACAGACAGTGGCGACAGAAAACAAATAATCGAACAGAAGCTCATTGTTTCATACTCTTTAAAATACCGTGATTTCCAGCGCCATGTGCGTAAAGGACAGATTGAAAGAGCTGCGAAAATGATTGAAAAAGGACGCTCATCGATAGAAAGAAAAAAACAGAATGATCCTAAACGATTTATAAAAACCGACCATACAACAAAGTACGGGGAGATTGCAGATGTATCCATAAACAGCATAGACCAGTCATATATTGAAAATGAAGAAAAATATGATGGTTTCTATGCTGTATGCACCAACCTTAATGACAACATAGGTAGTATAGTCAGGGCAAACAAGCGACGTTGGGAGATTGAAGAATGCTTTAGAATAATGAAAACTGATTTTGAAGCACGTCCTGTATATTTAAACAGGAAAGACAGGATACTTGCCCATTTCATAACCTGTTTTTATTTTCGCTTATTGTATACAGGTATCTTGAAAAGAAACTTAATAATAAATATACCATAGACCAGATACTTCCTACCCTTCAGGAAATGGATTTCATAAAGTACGAGGGTAAAGGTTATCAGCCCATTTACACCAGAACAAAAATCACAGATGCACTGCACGATGCATTTGGATTCTGTACATCTAAACAGATAGTTCCAATAAAAAAATGAGGAATATTTTTTTCACAAACAAAAAAATAGATAGTGTAACGTGCATATGTGAAATTTTTTTCCAAAAGCCCTGTAACTCGCTTCTATAGCGAATTACAAGGCTCAAAAAAAGCTGTCAAAGACAGGAATATCACAGTTCATTAAAAAAATACAAGAAAAAAAGGAAAAAGACTTGGGTCTCCTTCCTCTTTGGTAAATTCAGATAGTTTTATTTCCCCTTACTCTTCCTTGCTTCATCAAAAAGCTCGATGTCTTCCCTGGTCACTTTAACATTGGTAGTCTTGGTTTCTTCACCCGGTTTGGTTATGGACACCTCTACTATAGTGCCTTCGGGAAGGCCGGTCAATATAACTCTTTTTACAAATTCTGCAGCCTTTGGGTGGTTTCCCTCTAGCTGTGATTTGTACTTTAACATTGTGAATGGATTCATTCATTCTCCTTACTTAACTTTAGTCTCATCCGCTTTGCTCTGCCATAGGTTATGTGCAAGCTTTTCTCATTCTCTTTGCAAGCTTTGCAGTAAAGTCCTTCTTACCCATTCTCCACTCCCAATTGCCTCCAAGTGTAGAAGGAATATTAATTCTTGCTTCACTTCCGAGGCAAAGAAAATCCTGCATAGGAATGATGGCAAGGTTGCCCACACTCATATACGCACTTCTTATAATATCCCATACAATTTCCTTTTCATCCTCAGTCTGGATATTAAGATACTCTCTTGTGTAATCCCTTACCTTTTTGGTCAGAGAACGATACCAGCCAAGAGTGGTGTCATTATCGTGGGTTCCGGTATACACAACTGAATTTGCCACATGATTATGTGGCAGGTAGGTAGTTTCTCCACCACCGTAGAACGCAAAGTGGATAACCTTCATTCCCGGATACCCTGTACGCTTCACAAGCTTTAATTACTGAAGGGTAAGGGTATCCAAGGTCCTCAGCTATCACATCCACCTCTCCAAGCACTTCCTTCATCCTTGCAAAGAGTGCAAAGCCTGCGCCCTTCTTCCATTTACCAACTACAGCGTCTTTTCTTCCGTAAGGAATGGAATAATAAGTGTCAAAGCCTCTAAAGTGGTCTATTCTTACAGTATCGTAAAGGTCAAATGCCCTTGCCATACGCTTCATCCACCATTCGTAGCCCGTCTTCTTGTGATAATCCCAGTCATAGAGAGGATTGCCCCAGAGCTGGCCTGTTGCAGAAAATGCATCAGGCGGGCAACCTGCAACAGCTATAGGAGTGAATTTCTCATCAAACTGGAAAAGCTCAGGGCTTGCCCAAGCATCAGCAGAGTCAAAGGCAACATAGATAGGCACATCACCTATTATCTTAATTCCCTTTTCATTTGCATACTTTTTAAGCTTCTTCCACTGTATGTCAAACATCCACTGTATAAATGCGTAGAATTCAACTTCATCCGCAAGCTTATCCTTATATTTCTTAAGTGTAGCGACCTTTCCACGAAGCCTAAGTCCTTCCTCCCACTCATTCCAAGCTATACCGCCAAGCGAGTCCTTAATAGCCATAAAAAGTGAATAGTCAGGCAGCCAAAGGCTGTTCGCCTTCTTAAATGCTTCAAAGCTCTGTCCACCTTCTATCTTTAGTTTACCTGCTTTTAGAAGCTTCTTAGCATTCTCAAAGGCTATCTTAAGTGCCTTAAATCTTGAATTATATACCTTCGCATAGTCTACATACTTTGCATTCTTACCCAAAGTTAAACTTTTTTAAGCTCAGCTTCTTTTATAAGACCCCAGATTCTTAAGTTCTTCAAAGGTCTACAAAGTAAGGATTGCCCGCATAGGTTGAGAATGACTGATATGGACTGTCTCCGTAGCTGGTTGGTCCAAGCGGCAGTATCTGCCAGTATCCCTGCCCTGCCTCAGAAAGCTTATCCACAAATTCGTATGCCTCTTTTGAAAAACAGCCAATGCCGTACTCAGATGGTAATGAACTAACCGGTAAAAAGTACTCAGCAACTTCTCATAAATTTGTCCTCTCTCCGATATTTACGTTTTTATAAGAGCAGATGCCAAAATCTGAAATCCATTTTAACGGGGTAAAACAGTATTCAAGCTTTTGGCACCAGGTTATGCGTTACCTGAAACTATCTAAGTTTCCAAATATCTCTATTATATTCTTCTATTGTCCTGTCAGATGAGAAGAATCCGGCATTTGCAATGTTTACAACTACCATCTTCTTCCATTTCTCTCTATCGGCATAATCCTTAAGTATCTCGTCCTTCTTAGCAATATAGGCCTCGAGGTCAAGGAGAGCCATAAACCAGTCCTTATTTATAAGGTCATTATAAAGTCTTTCAAGATTCTCCTTGTTGCCTACCTTCATAACCGTATCACTTACGATGAAGTCAACTGCATCCTTTACCACCTTTGACTTATTGTAAATGTCACGAGACACATAATCAGCCTTCTTATAATGCTCAATCACCTCATCAGACTTCGCACCAAAGATGTAGATGTTATCATCTCCTACAAAGTCGTGTATCTCTACATTGGCACCGTCATCGGTTCCAAGAGTGATAGCACCGTTAAGCATAAACTTCATGTTAGAAGTTCCACTTGCCTCCTTAGACGCAAGAGATATCTGCTCAGATATATCGCAGGCAGGAATAATCTTCTCTGCATAGCTTACATTGTAGTTAGAAACCATGACCACCTTAAGATATGGGCTAACCTCAGGATCCTTATCAATTATCTCCTGGAGTACAAGAATGAGGTGGATGATGTCCTTCGCTATCACATAAGCAGGAGCTGCCTTTGCACCAAAGATACAGGTAACAGGAGTCTCAGGCTTTTTACCTGCCTTGATCTCAAGGTACTTGTGAATGATGTAGAGTGCATTCATCTGCTGACGCTTGTACTCGTGAAGACGCTTTACCTGCACATCAAATACAGAGTTAGGGTCAATGTCTACCCCTTCCATCTTCTTTACATAGTCTGCAAGCGCCTGTTTATTGGCTTTCTTCACTTCATCAAGCTTGTCAAGGAAGTTCTGGTCGTCCTTATGTTCTAGAAGCTTCTTAAGCTCAGTAGCATCCTTTCTATAGCCTGTGCCTATTGTCTCATCTAAAAGCTTAGCAAGCCCATGGTTACAGGAAAGCAGCCATCTTCTGAAGGTAATACCGTTTGTTTTGTTGTTAAATCTCTCAGGGTAGAGCTTATAAAAATGATTAAGCTCAGAGTCCTTAAGTATCTCTGTGTGTATGGCTGCAACACCATTGGTTGAGAAGCCAAAATGAATGTCGATATGAGCCATATGTACCCTGTTCTCATCATCTATTATCTGAATGACAGGATCAGGATTTACTTTTCTTATTCTGTTGTTAAGCTCCTTGATAATAGGCACAAGCATAGGAACTACCTTCTCAAAGGTATCTTAGAGGCCATTTTTCAAGTGCCTCAGCAAGGATGGTATGGTTGGTATAAGCGCAGGTCTTGCTTACCACATCAACTGCATCATCCATAGTAAAATACTCTTCCTGAGTAAGAATTCTGATAAGCTCAGGAATAACCATTGTTGGATGTGTATCGTTAATCTGAACTACTGCATACTTATTAAGGTCATGCAAATCGTGTCCCGCATCCTTCATATCCTTTATAATGAGTCTTGCGGCATTACTTACCATAAAGTACTGCTGATAGATACGAAGAAGGTGTCCTGCCTCGTCTGAATCATCAGGATAGAGGAAAAGGGTTAGGTTTTTCTCTATGTTGTTTTTGTCAAAGTCAATTCCATTTCCTACAATGCTCTCATCTATGGAATTCACATCGAATAGATGAAGCTTTCCGATTCCATTCTCGTATCCAACTACATCTATATCGTACATGGTAGATCTAACTGTTCTGTCACGAATTTAACATCAAAGCTTAAAGTCAGTCTTTGTAAGCCAAGACTTTGTCAGTAATCCACTCATTTTTATTTGCACACTGAGGTGATTGTGGAAATGACTGCTTAAATAAACCAAAAGTGGTATAAAAGGCCAACACCACAGCCATTAAGTCCAAGGCTTGCAATCGAGTCAAGAAAGCAGGCAGACAAGTCTTCCAAGCCCACCATTTCCAAGTGATGGCTCAGGCTCGATATCCTCTATCATTGAGAGGCTCTTGCCTGATTCCTTTAATATGCTGTCTATTTCGTCATATACGCCTAAATTTATAAGATTGTTTGCTAAGCAGTTTGCCTATAAGAAATTCTGCAGAAATATAGTAGAGCTTCCTTTCTCCCGTAATCTGCTTCTTATCAGCTATAAGCTCCTTTGTAAGTACCAACAATGTATGAAAAAGCTCTGCCTCCGTACACTGTCTTATTGGCCTCCCATAAAGCTTGGCTGATAATTTTTCAAATCTATCCTAATTTCCATTAGACTATTGCTCCTTTCTTTATCATATCTTTACATTCGTACATCTTCTTATCAGCTCCACTCACAGCTTTTCAACAGTTCCAAATGTATCACTGTTGTAAATACATAATCATAGCCAATACGAAGTGGGGCAAGGAGATTCGGAGTCCTATTGAACTCTCTTTCAAGTTCCTTTAGTCTTAGAATCCCTCTCTCGTAGATATACTCAACACCATCTCCAATTACAAAGACCGCAAACTCATCACCGTCTACTCTGAAAGTATATCCACTTTTCCCAAATGATTGATTTATAATCTCGGCACATTTTACGATGTGGCGGTCACCATAGAATGTCCGTAATTATCATTTATTTTTCCTTAGGTCGTTCATATCGAACTTGCATATAAAAAGCTCATCAATCTCGCCTTTATCAAGTTTTTTTCCTGTATTTCTTTTTCTTTTAACTCATACGCATTTCTATTGGCAAGTCCTGTGAGTGCATCTTTGTATTTGATTTCAAATACCTTGTTGGATAACTCTGTTTCTTTAATTCCTTCAAATAATTTTGCAAAAGCGAATCTACTGCAAGTATCACAACACCAATAAGAATAGCAGTTCTCATTAGAGACCTCCATCTCTGATGCTGTAACTCTTGTAATAACTAATCATATCCCATATTATACTTATTAAAAATACTCCAAGTGTAACAACCAAGGTTACAGTATGACCCTTGATTTTTATTCTTTTTTTACAATACGTAACGTTGTCATAAATCATAAGTAATATCAGTAAAATCGTAATCGCAATGCCGATATGAACTATAAACAGCGACTCGTGTGAATCCATTACTCCCCATAATGCTTAGTCCGCTAATCAAAATAAGCTCAATTACAGTTAATACAAATGAAATCTTTAAAATATAATCTCTACTGTATTCCAAATCCTGATAGACATAGCTTATGAAAAAATAAGGCATGAAAATAAGCAACAAGTGGTTTATCTCATTAAACTGAGAAGAATGTCCAAACATAAACTGCGGCATCAGTGTCTCGCACATCACCCACAATCCCATACATACCGTAAACACACCTAACATCCTATTTCTTTCATTATGTCCGCTATCAAGCTTTGATAGAAATGAAATAGTTACAAGTATTACTCCAATCAGAATTGTTATTATACTAAACTGGAAACTCCAAAAATTCTCATCCAGTACCTTCCCAAAAGTAGTCCCAGGTTCTTCCCAAATACATGCTTGTTATGCGGCTGCTTCTATCATTTATAGATAGGAAAAAAATCTTCAGTCCTATCTCTTTACCCGCATCATCCGTCTTTATATCAATTCTGTGAAAAGTACTTCCATTGCCCTGGAAGAACCTGCTGGTCATCAGGCATAAAACTATATATTATTTTATCGCCAATACTAACCTGAAATTTTTATATTTTTGTTCTAAAGTTAAGTATTGTATCACTCACTAAATATGCCGGAAAAAGTATGGTAAAAAGATTAATCTCAAGTTCACCCAAAGTGTTCCTTTGGGCCTTTTCCCTCATCTTCTAAGGATACTTCTTTGCCCTTATCTGTATGCCAAGAGGTTGAAAAAAATCCTCAAGACTCCTTTCATCTCTAGTCTTATAAATTGAGTTGTCTACTTTCATAAATACGACAACACCCATAAAAATAAACAAAACTATGACAAGTATGAAATCAAAAGACAGCACTCTTCTCGTATTTACTCACTTTCATCCTCCAAAGTTATAATAGCACTTTCTCTGTATAGACTATAACCTAAATTTAAATATTTTAGCAAGGTTTTTGGTAAATAGCTTAAAAATCTACATTTTTTCACAAAAATTTTTATAAATTTACAGACTATTTTTGCACTATTTTTCAACTTATTTATTTGTTTATTACCTCTATCTTGTAATTATCTGATATAACCTTATCTTTTATTCCAGCACTTACAAGAGCCTGTTATCCTTTGTCATAAGCAGAATATCAAAATTACTGCCGTTTTTCCTTCCAGTATTTGACCGCCTTCTCCTCACCCATTATAAAGAGGCCTGTAGAAAGCGCATCTGCTAAGGTTCCGTCTTTGCTTATTATGCTGACTGACTTTAGCCCGCTATCAGCTTGGCTTTCCAGTCCTTGGGTCTAAGATGTGGTGATATATAATCCCATTTTCTTCAAAATATCTCTCATAGCCTCCCTGAGGTATATAGCACTATCTTCAAGCCTAATTGCTGCCATCTATTTATCAGGCTCATTAGGATCCCTTATTGCGATATTCAAAGTGAGCCGTCAGGCTTTTACGAAAAGCCAAATACATTGCCCCTAAGTTGATGATGGCTGATTCAACCTTTCTCATCAGTTAATATTTTAACCAGTTCATCAGTAATGTAGCCCTTTCCTATTCCACCGAAGTCTATCTCCATCCCTTTATTCTTAAACGATATTTTCCTTGTCTCTTCGTTAAAGTCTATTTTATCTGAGCCAACAAATTTAAGCTTCTCTTCTATTTCTTTTTCTGATGGGACTCTGTAGTTCTTGGTAGGAAAATCCCCACAGTTCCATAAGCGGGTATATGGTTATGTCAAAGAAGTCCGTCTGTCTTTTGTAGATAACTTTAATGACCTCTTTATAGATTAGCCATAGTCGGAGACAGCACTGCCTCCCCACTCCTGTTAAGCCTTGATACCTCACTGGTTTCTTTGCCTGTACTAAGCATATCATCAAGTTCGTTAATTTTATCCTCAAGCTTCTTTAGTACCTCGGGCTCTTTTACTTCCATAAACCTTTAGAGTTATAGCCGTATCAAGCGCAAATATTTCACTTTCTGAGGCTTCATTTTTTCTAAATCTGAAGCTTTACTTTGGCTGCTCACCTCTTTGCTGTTAGTCTCTAAATATACCGTTTTCCTTCGTTTTGTCTTTCTGCTTTACCACATAGAGCTAAAACAGTGACCGTAATAAAAGTAATAAGTACGAAATTTTTTTCTTGGAAACAACATTCATATTAAACTTAAACTCCATTTTTCTGTGTATCTGCTCATTTTGCAGAAGGTGCCTGCACATTCATCTTGGTTTACGTGCAAGTTATATGCCCATCTTACCTTACAAAATGACTACGCTCTCATATTGTTTGCGTGTAAAAAGCATAGAAACCTCACCACGCTCCCGCTCTTAAAAGATTTTTCATCTTTCTACATTTGTAGTGTATTCTACCACATATCTGCTAATTCATAAATAAGTTTTCTCGGTTTTTTCCCAGCCTAAGCAAGGATCAGTAATAGACTTGCCATGAACATCATTCATTTTTCTTTCTGGCTGCCATCTTCAATATAGCTCTCTATCATAAGTCCCTTTGACTATCTTCCTTATGTCCCGCTGATACATTTTCTACTGTGAAGTACGTCCTTGCTTATACGAATCTGCTCCATAAACTGCTTTCCAGAGTTGGAATGATTGGTATCTACCACTATTGCAGGGTTTGCAAGGTCACGCTCTGCATAGAGCCTTATTACTTCCTGAAGGTCTTCATAGTGATAGTTAGGTATGTTTCTACCATACTTGTCTACCGCACCACGGAGTATGGTATGAGCAAGAGGATTGCCTGTTGACTCTACCTCCCAGCCTCTATACAGAAATGTATGTGCGCTATGTGCAGCTACTACAGAGTTCATCATGACTGTTAAATCACCACCTGTAGGATTCTTCATTCCTACTGCTCCTTCTATACCTGAGGCTGTAAGCCTGTGTCCCTGATTCTCCACACTCCTTGCACCTATTGCAACATAGTTTAACACATCCGAAAGATATCTGTGATTTTCAGGATAGAGCATCTCATCTGCACAAGTAAAGCCCGTATCCCGAATTGCCCTTATGTGAAGATTTCTGATAGCTATTACACCTTTTAGCATATCTTCACCCTTCTCAGGATCAGGCTGGTGGAGCATGCCCTTAGTAGCCTGTACCGACCGTCCCTAGGCTTGTTGGTATATATTCTTGGGACGATAAATATCTTATCCTTTACCTTTTCCTGAACTTTGGCAAGTCTTGATATATAGTCTATAACAGGATCTTCGTGGTCAGCTGAACAAGGTCCTATCACAAGCAGCATCCTGTCATCTTCTCCTGTGATTATGTCACTTACAGCCTTATCCCTCTTCTTAACTATCTCTCCATTTCCTCTGTAATAGGAGTATTCTTCCTTAAGTTCTTTTGGGTACAGGTAATTTCCTCTTAAAATTCATATTCATCTCCATATCATTTTCCTGCCATATCATAAAAATATCTCAACCCTTTGTTCATACAACAACAGGTTGAGATTTATTCTACTATAACTTACAGGAAATTGTATAGTGCTTTATTATGCTAAAGCAAATCTTCTGCTATGAAAGTTTGTTATATATCTTATTACCGGCAAACTGAATAACCTGTACAAAGATAACCAGAATCAAACTCGTAATTACCAGATAGTTTATGTTCCATGCCTGATAGCCATAGCGGATAGCCACGTCTCCAAGTCCTCCGGCACCCAAGGGCTCCTCCCATAGCAGGTATCCTACTACTGATATGGATGTTAAGATAATTCCAGAGATTATACCGGGATAGCTTCCTTTATGATTACCTTGGTCACAATCTGCATATCAGTCGCTCCCATACTCTTTGCAGCCTCAATAACTCCCTTGTCTACGCTTCTCATGGCTGTTTCTATTACTCTTGCTACAAAAGGGATGGTGGCTATAGTAAGAGGTACAATTGCAGCAGTTGTTCCTATCGCCTTACCTGCTATAAACCTGGTTATGGGTATCAGAATAACCATAAGTATGATGAAAGGAAAACTTCTAAATACATTTACAACAAAATCCAGTACACCGTACACTACCTTATTGGGCTTAAGTCCATCGCTGGCAGTTAAGGTAAGGATGCCCGCCGGTATGAAGCCTAAAATCACAGCAAACAATGTGGCAAAGAAACTCATATAAAGTGTCTCTCCACAGGCTTTAAGTATAATATCTAACATCAGATTACCTCCCATTTCACACCCTGTTCTTTAAGGAAGGCAAAGACCTTGTCCTTCTCCTCTTCCTTTATCTGAACAGTAAGACTTCCAAGCACAGTTCCCCTAAAATCGTCAAGCCTAGCCCATATAATAGAGGCTTCCACTCCTAATTCCTTTGCCATCATAGCAATCACAGGCTTATCAGCAGTTTCATTGTCAAGAAAATATGCATAGTTATGCCGCCACTTGGAAGCATGTCAAGGTTTTTCCCAAAAATGCTTTTACATTCTTGTCAGGATTAATAAAAATATCCTCAGGCCTTCCCTCTGCCACCATCTTGCCGTCTTTAAGAAAGGCTACTCTCTCACAGATCTGCTTAACTACGTCCATCTGATGAGTTACAACTATGATGGTAATTCCAAGCTCTTTATTTATATGCTTAAGTAAATCAAGGTTTCCCTTGTGGTCATTGGGTCTAGGGGCTGAGGTTGCCTCATCACATAGAAGCACCTTGGGATTAAGGATTAGCGCCCTTGCTATGGCTACTCTCTGTTTCTGTCCACCTGAAAGTTCTGAAGGCCTCTTATAGGTTTTATCAGAGAGACCCACGAGCTCCAGCATCTTAGTAACTCTCTCCCTTACCTCAGGAGATTTTCCTTCTTCCCCTCAAATACCAGTGGCAGAGCCACATTTTCATACACATTTTTACGTGAAAGAAGGTTGAAGTTCTGAAATATCATCTTGACTTCTTTTCTTGGGCTGTTAATCTTTGCGGTATCAAGCTCCTCTATTTTTCTGCCAAGAACCTGTACGCTTCGAGCTGAATTTCTCAAGACCGTTAAAGGCAGCGAAGCAGGTAGATTTCCCTGCTCCACTATGCCCTATTATGCCGTAGACTGTGCCATCTTCGATGTTAAGGCTCACATCACTAAGCACCTTCACTTCCCCGTAGTTTTTCTCCAAATGTTCAACTGTTATCATTTTCTCTCCATCTCTCTTATATAGCATAACAATATAACAAAGCCGATCAAAATCTCGTATCAATCCGTGATACAGGATTGACGTACCTCTTTACAAAATTCTAAAACTACGCTGTGATCAATTGTCAAAGTACTTTGTACACCCATCATATAAAGTCACATAGATAGGTCACACCTTCCCTACTTACCCCTTCCATTTAGGAATAGTATACGGCGAAAAGCATAACCTATCTTTCATATGTACCGATATGGGGTTTTATTTATTTTTTAGAATGCAGGGATTACTGAACCCTGATGCTTCTCTTCAATAAACTTCTTTGACTTCATCGAAAGTAAAAGCCTTCTTAGAGCCTGAATCTTCTCTAAGTTCTCATTTCCGCTCTTTACTACTAAGTCATTGAAGTACTGCTTGATAGATGCTGAGTCTGTGCTTTCAAGGATGAGAGTCACTCTTAGGATTAAGACCTGCACCAAGCGCATAGTTACCGTTGATTACGGCTGCATCCACATCACTTAAGGTAACAGGGGAGCTCGCTGCTTCAACCTCTGAGAACTTGAAGTTATGAGGGTTCTCTTCAATGCTGTAGAGGTTGTAAAAGGTCCCTGTCTCTTAAGCTTGATAAGCCCGTTATCAGCTAAAGAAAGCAAGTGCTCTTGACTCATTTGAACCATCATTTGGTATAGCTATAGTTGCGCCATCCTTTAACTCCTTGATATCCTTGATTTTCTTTGAGTAAAAGTCCCATAGGCTCCAGGTGAATCTCTGCTATCGACACAAGGTTAAGCTTTCTTTCCTTGTTATCATTCTCCATATATCTGGTTGTCTGATAGTAGTTGGCATCAAGCTCGCCCTCCTGAACAGCTGTATTTGGCTGAACATAGTCGTTAAACTCTACTACCTTTACCTTGTATCCTTCTTTCTCAAGGATAGGTACTACAGCACCCTTAACTATCTCCTGATGAGGAACAGGGGTTACACCGATGGATATTTCCTTATCATCGCTCTTGGCACCACCTGCTGCTCCACAACCTACAAGTGATACTGCTAAAAATTCCTGAAGAACTAAAAGCACCTAATTTTTTAACACCATTCTTCTTCATATATTTTCTCCTCTTTTCTTTTAGATTAGCCTGTCAAAGTATTTGACCTGCAGTTATACAGCCTTACAAATACCATTTGCACTTTGACTCCCGATTTGTATTTGTTTTCTGTGTGACTTATTCTATACTAAAAAGTTTTGATATTACAAATACATTAAATCAATGCTTTGTTATAGATTTTTAGTTTATATCAAATTCATTTTTCATATACATAGTTGGCGTTTTCGTGTATAATGATGAAATTTATCATCACACTGTCACTTGCTACAAGCGTTTTGCTGTTCTATTTACTATTACGTTATACAGAGTTTGGGAAAAGGAGGTAGTCAATTGGCTTATAAACTAAGTATTACACCGGGAATAGAAAGACTTACCGAAGTTTGTCTTGAGAACTCAAGAATCAATGCAGATTTATACAAGGGCTTGACATCAAGCGCGGGCTCCGTGACATAAACGGCGCCGGGGTCAGGGCAGGACTTACCAAGATATCAACCATCAACTCTTTTAAGATGGTAGACGGAGTTAAAACTCCCTGTGAAGGCGAGCTGTATTACCGTGGTATAGATATACACGAGCTTACTGACGGCTTTATGGGTGAGAAGCGCTTTTGGCTGAAGAGATGACCTATCTCCTGCTCTACGGTAAGCTTCCTGCAAAGTAGAGCTTACTGACTTTATAAAGGGCTTGCACATCAGAGGCACTCCCCGCAATTTCGTAAGGGATGTCATTATGAAGGCTCAAGCAAGGACATAGTGAATACTTTGGCAAAGTGTAACTTACCTCTTTATTCTATGACTCTCTTGCTGACGATGTTCACTCTCAAATGTAATGCGCCAATGCCTCAACCTCATAGCTGTCTTTCCAATGCTTTCGGTATATAGCTATCATCCCACAATCACTACAACAATGGAAAGAGTCTGTACATCCATCATCCTGAAGTCGCTTTCTACGGCTGAGAATATACTAAAGGCTTCTCCGTCCTGATAAAAATATACCTCTATAGAGGCTACCGTACTCGACCTCGCCCTTGTACTACACATGGAGCATAGCGGTGGTAACAACTCTACCTTCTACACATCTTATTAACATCCTCAGGTACGGATACATACTCAGCCATAGCGCACTGCTCGGGCTCCCCCAAAGGTCCTAAGCATGGTGGTGCAAATATCAAGGTTATGGGTATGTTTGAAGACCTAAAGAAGAATGTGAAAGACCTTAAAGACGAAGAAGAGGTCGGCTTATACCTTAGAAAGCTTCTCCACAAAGGCCTGATAAAAAAGGGACTTATTTATGGTATGGGACATGCAGTTTATTCAATCTCTGACCCGAGGCAAATATCTTCGAGGGCTATGTGGAAGGCTTGCAAAATCTAAGGAAATGATGCTGACTATGCGCTTTACAGTATGGTTGAAAACGCACCTAAGATAATTGGTGAGGAGACATATCTACAGGGGTAAGTGCCAATATCGACTTCTACAGCGGTCTTGTATATCATATGCTTGGACTTCCGCCTGAGCTCTATACCCCTATCTTTGCCTGTGCAAGGATAACAGGCTGGAGTGCACACAGGCTTGAGGAACTTATAAACACCGACAAGATAATAAGACCTGCCTATGTAAGTGTTCAGGATACTAAGCCTTATGTGCTAATGAAGGACAGGTCATCAAACACTTTGTGTAAATGAGCATACAGATACCGGGCACAGCCCAAAGAAAAGACTGTCAATCTAACTCTGCTTGACAGCCTCTTTTTATTATTATCTTTGATATATTGTAGCTAAGCTCTACCTTAACCGCCTCATAAAAAGCTAGAATTCATTCTTTAGGGTCATAGATATTATGGCCTGTATATTCGCCTAAAAGACGTCCATTAGTCGGTAATAACGTACAAACTTCTTGTCAGAAACTGATGTCCAGTGCTCTTCATTCCAGGTCATATATCCGTCAGGATCTGTCTTTTCTGCTTTAGAAATACATCCACCTGTCTGCCTGCGATTAAAGTGTCGATAAGCCCCTGTTCATCAAGCTCTACTGTAGTTTTGTTTACAGTATCATAAACCTTCAATAATTCCATTTTCTCTTCTCCTTGTATAATATTAGCTTTCCTAACAATACCTGCAAGTTCATCCAAAAGGTATTATAGTAATGTCTAACTATAATTACAACTATTTATAACTAAAGTCAATTACATAAGTCTGTTAACCTCATCAGCTACAAACTGAACCTTAGGTCCGATTACAACCTGAACGGAAGTCTTACTAGGCCTTATAATACCTGCAACACCGGCTGATTTAATCTTCTTCTCATCAACTGCTGTATAGTCCCTAACTTCAATCCTAAGTCTTGTAATACAGTTATCAACTGAAGTTACATTTTCCTTTCACCAAGTCCTTCAAGGATTATCTTTGCAACCTCTGTAAAGTCACCATTTGCAAGAACTGCCTTCATCTCTTCTGCATTGTCAGCATCATCTTCTCTACCCGGTGTCTTAAGGTTAAATGTAACAATAGCAAATCTAAATACCGCATAGAATACGATAGCCGCTGCTATGCCCAAAGGAATGATGAGCCAGGTCTTTTGTGCAAGTGGAAGCTGTGAACTAAATACAAGGTCGGTAAGACCTGCAGAGAATGAAAAGCCTGCTCTAAATCCAACTGCCACAGTAATTACCGTAAATACACCGTAAAGGATGGCGTAGATTAAGTAAAGACCCGGTGCAGGAACATAAATGCAAATTCGAAAGGCTCTGTAACACCGCAGATAAATGCACATATAGCTGCTGCGCTTAAGAGTGACACTGCATATTTCTTCTTCTCAGGCTTAGCTGAACGAATCATCGCAAAAGCAGCCGCTGGGAGACCAAACATCATACAAGGGAAGAAGCCTGACATATACATACCTGTAGTTCCTGCTGTACCGGTATTTCCCCAGAAGTTACCAAGGTCGTTGATACCAGCCGCATCAAACCAGAATACTGAGTTAAGTGCGTGGTGAAGTCCAAATGGAATGAGGAGACGGTTAAAGAATGCGTAGATACCTGCTCCTACTGCACCAAGGCTTACTATTGACTTACCAAAGCCAATGAGTCCACCGTAAATTACAGGCCAGATAAAGAAAGTATGCCTGATGCCACTACTGATACCATAAACGTAACTATTGCCACCGAACGCTTTCCTGAGAAAAATGCAAGCGCATCAGGAAGTTTTGTGTTCTTAAACTTGTTGTAGCAAACTGAGCCTATAATACCCGCTAAAATACCTATGAACTGATTCTGAATCTTACCAAAAGCTACATTTGCTTTGGCCTGTGTCATAATTGCGATTGCATCTGATGAAAGAAGTGTAGTCATCATAAGCCAAGATACAAGACCTGCAAGTCCTGCTGTACCGTCCTTATCATCAGCCATAGCAACTGCAACACCTATAGCAAGAGCCGGGACATGTATTGTCAATGAGGGCTGCACCTGCTTTGATTAAAAGAAACCTAAGATTTCAACTGTTCCTGTGATATCACCACCCTGCATAACATCTGGTGAAAGTGCGTAACCCTATACCCATAAGAATTCCCGCTACAGGAAGGCGGGCAACAGGTAACATCAACGAGCAGCATAATTTTTTTGCAAATACTTCATCATAATATTTGTTCCCCTTTCTTTATTAACCCTAAAGAAATATTTAATTAAAAGTTCTCCTTAAGGAAGGATTCAAGTACTGTATAGCCTCATCTTCATCCTCTCCCTCTACAGTTACAACAATTCTGTTGCCCTGTTTTACCCCAAGAGCCATAACCGCCATCAGCCTTTTAAGGTCAGCTTCTTTGCCATTTTCCTCATTTAGAAGCTTGATATCACTCTTAAATGAGGGCTGCCTGCTTTCTAAAAGTCCCGCAGTGCCCCATGTATGCCAGCTTCTGCGACTACGGTATAATTTATCTTCTTCATATTCTCCTCCTTCCTTATATATTTCTTACTGCTTTTCTAAGCGAAAGCACCTTTGTAGGAGATACAGAGAGCTCATCTATTCCCATATCCACAAAAGTCCTTGTAAGTGCCGTGTCACCTGCCAGTTCACCACAAATGCCTACCCATATCCCGTTTTTATGGGCATTGTCACAGGCCATCTTAATAAGCATGAGGATGGCTTTATGGTGAGGATTATAAAACTCTGCCAGATTCTCATTCTGTCTGTCTATGGCAAGGGTGTACTGGGTAAGGTCATTGGTTCCCACGCTGAAAAAATCAACCTCTTTTGCCAGCTCATCGCTGATTAGTGCTGCTGCAGGAGTCTCTATCATTATACCAAGTTCGGGATTGCCAATAGTTACACCCTGAGCAATCAGCTCCTCCTTCACCTCGTCAACAATTATCTTTATTCTCTTTACTTCTTCCACCGAGGTTATCATAGGAAACATAATCCCAACATTTCCTAATGCAGATGCCCTAAATATCGCCCTTAGTTGGGTCTTAAATAAGTCCTTTTTATTAAGGCAGATTCTTATTGCCCTATATCCAAGCGCAGGATTATCTTCTTCGCTAAGCCCAAGATAACTGACCTTTTTATCTGCACCTATGTCAAGAGTTCTGATAATAACCTTCTTGCCACAAAGCCTCTCTACGACTTCCTTATAACTTGCAAACTGTTCTTCTTCACCGGGAGCTTCACTTCTTCCAAGATAGAAGAATTCACTTCTAAATAGTCCTATTCCTCCTGCATCATTCTCTATAACTCTGTCTACGTCGTTTTCACTTCCGATATTGGCAAATATCTCTATCTTTCTGCCATCACGAGTTACATTTTCCTTTCCCTTAAGCTCTGAAAGCAGGACATTTTCAAGGTTTAATTCCTTTATAAGCTTGTCTAGTGCCTCTTTAGCTTTGAAGTCAGGCTCTATATACAGTTTACCATTTACAGCATCTACTGCCCTCCCTGCCTTCAAGTTCAGTTAGAGCCACACTTCCAAAATCAACCTTCACAAGCGCAGGGATACCGAGACTTCTTGCAAGTATGGCTGTGTGTGAACTCGACGATCCCTTCCTTGTAACAAAGGCCAAGACCTTTGATTTATCCATATTTATAGTCTCTCCCGGAGTCAGATCCTCAGCCAAAATGATGACCGCCTCATCACCTTCAAGCATGGCTTCAGCCTTGCCTGTAAGCTTTCTTATGACCCTATTTGATATATCAAGTACATCCACTGACCTTGCCTTCATATAGTCATCATCCATGTCGGCAAAGGTTTTTGGAAAACTTATCTTTCCTGTCTCAAAAGACCCATATTCAGCACAAAGCCTGTCTTCATTTATGAGGTTTTGGATATTTTCGGTATAATCAAGGTCCTCAAGCATCATTTTATGGATGTCAAAGATAAGTGCATTCTCTTCTCCAACCTTATCTATAGCCTCCTCATATAGCCTTTCAAGCTCTGATTTTGCTTCATCAAGAGCTGCATTTAGCCTGGCCAGTTCTTTGTCTGTATCCTCAACCTCTTTCTTTTCAGGCACGTACTCATCACCGCCAAAGACCGCTATCTTACCAAAAACAGCTCCGTTAGACACCACATTTCCGCTAAACTCTCTCATAATCTCCTCCGATTATTTAAGGTATTTGATGATTACATCACCCTTATTTACAGCTTGAGGCTTAGTGTATGTAAGCTTCTTACACTGTTCCGGATTGCATATGATAACAGGAGTTTTCAAGTCTGTAGCCAGCAAGCGTGACTTTTTCAAAATCTGCAACCACTAGCAAATCGCCGGCCTTAACCTCATCTCCTTCTTTTACCTTTACATCAAAGCCCTCACCTTTAAGGTTTACGGTATCAAGTCCTATATGTAAAAGTATGTCTATGCCGTCCTTCGTGGTAAGCCCTATAGCGTGCGAAGTTGGGAATACTGTGGTAACGGTCCCACATACAGGAGTAAGCTCGTTCTCCTCAGGTATAACCGCCACTCCCTGCCTACCATTTCCTCACTAAAGGTTATATCAGGTACATCCTTGATACTTATAAGTTTGCCTTTACAGGCGATACAAGCTCAAGCTCTTTCTTCTTAAAAAAACATAAATTCTCCTTTCACACAGGACACTTTTCCTGCCTTTACCATATATTAAGCAAATAAATCGTTTTATTCTCTTTAACTGAATTGCAAAGTACAGCTTCTCTTCCTCAGTAAAACGGCATTTGTGCTCTTTTATAACATAGTCATTTATCCTCTTAGCCATTTCCATTCCTTAGGGATAATTCTCTTTTTATAAAATCAGAAAGCTTTTTATCTCCCTTTTTCCTAATAGGGTGTGCCATAGCCAGTCTATAGCAAAGACTAATTCCTGCCACAAAGCTCTCAACCTCTACATTCAGTATTTAAGCGGTCAGACTCTGATGAAATAAAGTGTAGAATATCTCCATCATCTTGGTTTATAATCCAAGTATCTCTTACCTTGATATTGAATTCTGCATTTACAAAATGTATGGCTAAAGTGCAGCCTCATCTACAGGCAGCTTATAGCCAAGTCTTTCGTAAATAAAGCGAAACAGCCTGAGTGCCTATCCTGTATTCAGAGGATAAAAATCGTCTTATTTCATTTTCCATAGGAATAGAAATACCTGTCCCTCTTCAACCCTCCTGATTGCCAAAGCTAATATGGTCGGTAAGTGTCAGGTAAATATTAGGGTGTAGCTCGGTATCAAAGCCTTTCTTTAGCAAAAAATAATCTCGTTTGATACCTGAAGATACTCAAGCGGTATTCCTGTGAGCAGGTCCTTAAAACCGCCTAGGCTTCCTCATCTTCTATAGTAAATATTTTGTCTGCGTCAGCTTCGTTTTGAAATATCGCCTTTTTCTTGCCAAAAGCCGATTCCCTTGCCCATAAACAACTACTTCTTTGCACGTCATCATCCCTCGAGGCTGACTACATTATTATTGATGATTCCTTCTATAATCCCATCGATTCTCCATTGTATGAGTTTTTATGTTATAGGGTTTTGTAGAAATTCCCTATATATATACACAAACCCTCCTGAGACAAACTATCATTTGTCCGTAAAATTTGGTTTTGCCCTCTCGGTAACAATCCGTCAATATTTATAAAACAGTATACTACGGATTAGCACCTTTGTCAATATTTTTATATTTTGACGGTTTTTCTGAGATATTTCTACAAATTTAGCTTAATTTGTTTATGTTTTATATCCTGTATACATAGTTAATATAAAAACAAATACAGGTTGCTATTGCCCCAAAACTTATGACTTTTCATCTCCTCCTCCTTTTAGTGGTTGATTTTACCCCTAATTATAGCAGAGGCTGTAGTTTTTGCCAACTACAATATTCCAACCCTCTCCATAAACTTCACAGAAAGTCCTGCATTACCATTGTACTGATAGCCGTCTATCCCACATTCATAGGCACCTTTACATTATTGCCAAATCATCTGTGAAAAAGCATTCCTCTGCCTTTGAGGTTATAGGTGTTTAGTACATAGTCAAAAATGCCCTGTCAGACTTTACTTCTTTGATATCAGCAGACACTATCTTTGCATCCAATAGCTTAAAAGCTTCTATCTTCATCTTCGTATTTATGAAAAAGACTCAGCACGTTGAACAAAGATATAGTTTATATCCCCTATTTTTCCAGGTCTTTCATAGTTCAAGCATCTCTTCGCTCTCTCAGTCTTGTCACATACGAGGTTGAAAGTACGTCTTTTTGCAAGCGGATGATCTTTTCCTCAAATCTTTTATGATTTCTGCATATACCTCTTCCTCCTTAGCACTCCCTTATCCACATCTGCCCAGGCACGGGTGTGAACGATTTTGTACTTTAAGTAATTAATCAGCTTAACATCCTTAGTATACATGACAAAAATATAATCAGTGAAAAATCCATAATTACGTTTCCCATCTCAAATAATATGTTTTTGTACATTCATTCTCTCCTTATAATAATTTGGTGTGACTCAAAATGCTTCTTAAATATATTTCCAAAATATCTCTGGTCTCTATATCTACCATATAAACCACTTCAGACACTCTGGTCTGTGGGTCTTTAAGCAGTTTACAGAGCTTTTAGAGCCTTGTTAGGTAAGATATTTCCACAAAGTGTACTGTCTCCTTTTTGAATAAATGACTTAAATAACTTTCCTTACCTTCAAATACTCTGAGGTAGATAGTATATTTATCTCTTCATATAGTTTTCTTTGATATACTCAATTGCTTTAATGATATTGATATGCTGAGTTGACTGTAAAGTCTCAGTTTCTTATCTATCTCTTCCATCAGACGGCTTTGTCCGTCTCTTTGTTACTACAAAGTAAAATATTGTATTTACCTTTTGTATAGCTCTGAGTGCCTTATCTAATTGGTAATCATCAAAAGGCTTTTAAGGTGAGTCAACATAAATCTATCCCTCTTTTGCATACTCAAATTCATTAAAAAGTGGTGATCATCAGTTGTAACAGGCATCTAGGGTCTCACTAGACGCTTTTCAATCATTGTATCCCCGTCACACTAGGCATCCTTATATCAGTAATAACTATGTCCGGCTTCAGCTTGTTTATAAGGCTAGTACTTCTCACCATTTTGCCTCTCCTATGACCTGACAATCATAGCTCTCCCAATCTATGAGTTATTACCAGTGACTTTCTAACAATTTCCTCATCTTCAACAGCTACATTCTACATTATTATCCCTTATCCTTTCTTTATCTTAATTTGAATATTAGTACAGTCATCACTTATAAGACTAAGCCCATATTCCTCACCATGATGAGTTTAATTCTCTTATTTACATTATAAAGTCCTATACTGTTACTGTCTATATCATTCACTATTTTATCAAAGTCTCCTAAGTTATTTCCGTTATCCTTCACATTGAATATAAGATTATCTCCTTCTTTACGGTATATTGTCTACAACTCCTTTTTCTATGATAAGCTCCATTCCATGTATAATAGCATTTTTCAACTATTAGCTGAAAAACGGCTTGGGGATATGATAGTCCTCATATCCTCCAGACATTAGCTTGAATTCAAATCTGTCTTTATATCTCTCCATCTGAATATAAAGGTAGCTTTTTACCAGCCCCAGCTCATCCTCAACAGAGACTGTGTTTCATTAAAATTCATATTTGCCTTAAGTATATTGCCAAACTCATACTATCTTCGTATCTTGTCCACCTTATTTAACTTTGCTTCCCACTTTATAGAGTCTAGGGTATTATACAAAAATGCAGTTTATCTGAGACTGCAATGCCTTAACTTCGATTTTTCTCAAACAGCTCTCTTTTTCAATATCCTCTTTGTGGTATTTGTCTATTCTTAAGTAAATTATAGAAGGCATTTTCTATATTCTGTGTTCTTCTATTTCGTTACTTGCATCTGTCAGTATGGATATTTTTGTGATCCATGATCCATCCTTTTTGTAACAAGCATATTGATAGGCTCTACTATTCTGCCCACCAAGTATACTCCCACAATCACAAAGGCAATTGCCAGAGTGGTCACTAGAGGCTGTAAGTACAGTCACTAGAACACCATCTTTATCTGCCTTCACATCTTCATTTTCCAATCCCATTATAATTATATTTTTGTTTTTATATGTAGAATAGATATAGGTCTTCTCAATTTCCTTTTATATTTCTCAAAATAAAGATTTATCCTTACATTTTTTCCCTAAGTAGGTATCATTATATATCTCAGAATCGTTTTCCGAAAAACCATAGTTTTAACTTTATCTATGGCTTGAATCCAAACCCTTGAATAGCTCCTCAATATATTCTCTTGAAAAGTCCACGATGATGAAAGCCTACGATTTCATTTTATCATATATTCTTCTGGTAGTGAAAATGCATTGGTTTCCCGTCTTCCCACATATACATATTGGGAATTATAACATCGTCTTTTTCCTTCTCTTGCGCTCTGCTTACCCACTCTCCAAAACTCTAAATCATACATTGCAGGTATCTCATCAGTGGGTACTTTCTTTTTACCGTCTATACTTAGTATATGAACTGCAATGTATTTATACTATTCTAGTCCACCATAGACTTTATCTCCTAAAACTTTGGAGCCTATTCCTCCATTAACCGTTTCGCATCCTCGTCATCAGCTATATATCAAGATAACTTTTCTGACTCTGCTAGGTCTTCAAACAGATTCCAGCTATGTGTGAATCTCTCTCTATATGCTCATTTGCCATTTTACTGGAAATGCTGAGATATAAAGAAAAATCCAAAAAGTATTATGATGATAAAGGCAGAATTAATGTCCAAACCGTTATATATCTCCTAAAACTTTTTATTTAGGTTTTTCTCTAAAACATATTTGCTCTATACTACTGATACCTTCCCTTACTTATTATGTTGAAAAGCACGAAAAGAAAGCAAAAGTCGCTACTGTGAGTATACTTGCGAGTGCTGCCCGCTGTTCCAAAGCTCGCCCTACTACCTCAGTATATATGGCAGCTGATATGGTAGCTGTTTACCTGTGTAAAAGCATAATACTGGGACTTAATTCATTGATGGTGCTTATCCAGCTAAAATTGCTCCACTCACTATACCCAGCATCATTATCCTTACAGTCACCTTAAAGAAAGACTTCATAGGGCGTTTCTCCAAGGCTTATGGAGGCCTCTTCCACTGCTGTCTATCTGCTGTAGTCTGCACTGTGAAGACCTTACCGTATAAGGCATCTTTCTTATTAGTATGCTATTATCAAAATCAAAGGTGTTCCTGCTATGAGGATGGGTCCTTTATTGTGGGTTATAAGTAGCTTATACCAAGCACCACTTTTCGGAATAACAGTGAGAACATTATAAGTATGTCATTATTGTTGCAGACTTTCCACGTCTCTTTGTTATTAAAAATGCAATAAGTACGCCCAAAAGTATTATAACAAAAATTGCAATAGTTGAAAATGTAAGTATTTACTATATTGTGTCAAGCTTAAAGAAAATACTCTTATAGCTCTCGAGTCCAAAGCCTTCCCGTAAATACAGGTCCATTTGTGTTGTAAATGAAGTCACAATAACTACAACCTGTGGTAAAAATGTTATAAACACAAAGACAAACAAGAGTAATGACAAAGCAATTTTCTGTAGACTTAGGGCAAATCCTTCTTTGAGAGGCGGTCTTAGCCTGCTCATTGTATAGTTTTTACGACACAATGAATTTCTGTAGCATAAAGAACCATGAGTGAGGCATAACACGATGATAATACTGAGTGCACTCAGCCATCTGCATTTCCACCTGTTTCACTCATCTTGCTCTTCATAAGCCATACCGGAAGAACCTTATATCCCTCACCTATAAGCATCGAGTGCCAAAGTCGCAGACTTGACTAAAAACCATAGTTGCGCCTGCAAAGATGGTGAAGCTTTATCACGAGGAAATGTCCCGTGAATAATCTTCTAGCCTGCTGGCTCAAGATTTCACTGGCTGCTTCAAGTGATGAGTCTATGCTGTTAAGTGCCTGCCACATGAGGAAGATATATGGAGAGCTTCAAAGTAAATACGATTATTCCCAAAAATCCATAGATAGAAGGAAAAATTAATTAATCATTGGTCCCTTGTGAGTTACTCGTTTCTACCAAGTAACATAATCGAGAATATGCACCTATAAAAGGTGGAGACATAAGTGACATTATTATCATTACATTTATTATCTTTGGGCCATATATCTTATATCTGGAAAAAGCATAAAGCCAAAAGGCACACCGATAGTACCACAAAAAACTGTAGTAAGCACAGAAACAGTAGCGACCTCATCAGAGTGCTGTAATAATATTCATACTGAAAAATGTAGCAAAGTTCTCTAAGGTAAAATTCCGTCTGAACCAATCACACTCTTTGAGAAAAGCGTGATAAAGCGGGTACATAAGGAATAATGCAAACAGCACAAAGATAACGATGCGGCATATAAACCAAAAATCAAATTTTATCCCTTTATCCATTTTAGTCTTGCCTCCCTTATGTCAAATATAGAGATGTTATCTGTATCAAGGTAACTGCACCCTTCCTTCTTCTCTTATATTCTGTGTGTCTCAGCATATTCATGAGCTTCTATAATCTCTCCATTGTCAGCTGTATCTCGTAGTATACATAATCGCCTAGAAATGTGAGACAGAATTATATTTCCCACTATTTCCCTGCTCAAATCTTCAGATATTCTTACTGTTCAGGTATAACGGATGCCTTAACCTTACTGCTATCTGACTTAAAAGCTTGCATTAAATTCTGCTGCCTATTCTAAAGTGCATTCTCGCCCTTCCTCTGCTTCTAAAATATTGGATATTCCAATAAAATCTGCAACAAAAGGTGATTGGCGAGCTTCTGATATATTCTGGTTGAGTATCAGCTGCATAATATATCCCTTGTTCATATCGCAATCCTGTCGCTGATTGCAAGAGCCTCTTCCCGAGTCGTGAGGTTACGTAGACAGTTGTGATATTAGCTGTCTCGTATTTTTTAATTACAGTACGCATCTCCACACGAGCTTTGCATCCAGATTGGAGTGGTTCATCCATAAGCAGGATTTTGGGTTTGATTACAATAGCTCTTTGCAAGAGCAACTCTCTGCTGCTGACCACCCTGAGAGCTTATCAGGCATTCTGTCATAAGATTCTCATGCGGACTATTTTAAAGAACTTCTTCTATCTGTTTTTCTCTCTGCCTTTGGTATTTCCTCTTAGTTTAAGTCCATACTCAACATTCTCATAAATACTAAGATGAGGAAAAATAGCATAGTTCTGAAATACTCATTCCTATGTCACGTTTATTCGCAGGGGTTTTATTGATAATCTTATCGTTAAAATATATATTACCGCTTCTATGGTATTAAAGCCGCTATCATCCCTAAGGAGGAGTGGTCTTGCCGCAGCCTGAAGGTACAGAGTGTAAAGATTCACCATCCTTTATGGTAAAATTCATTTTTATCAATGGCTGTGAAATCTCCATACTTTTTGAGTTACATCTTCAATTTTTACAGTTGTACTCATGCATTTCTCCTCTTTAAGTGCTGCTGTAAAACATGTGTCAGACATCCTACAGCAACATTATCTCCTATAATAAAAAGCTAATTTTATTTATTTTCCAATAAGTACGTCTTTCCACTTATTAGCACATCTTCTTTTGTTGTGCAGATGCCAGTCAAAGTCTGTATCAACAAGCTAATGTCTGATAAAGGTCCAGTCCCTTAGGGTGCTTCAACATCATTCTTACAGATCTTCTGCTAAGCTGAGTGCTCATAATGGACTGTGTGTCCTTGCTTAACCAAAGTCTACGAATTTCTTCGCATTTTTCAATGTCTTGAACCCTTGATAATACTACCATCAGGAACTGAGATGTTCCTTCATGCAGGTAATAGCCATCTTAACAGGTGAGCCTGCATTTACATACTTTATTGCTTCTTTTTCAAGTGTAAGTCCTACAGCGTATTCTCCGTCTGCGACTCCCTTATATACACCCGATGAACTTGACAAAATCTTGCCGTCAAGGTTGCTGTAGAAGTCTTTAATAAAATCCAGCCGTCATTCTCTGCCTTGTATGCTCTGTAATATAGTAACAAAAGTGTATAAGCTGAACCTGCTCTTTGCAGGATCTGCCTAGCTATCTTACCCACTTAAATTTCAGGCCAAATAAATCCTTCAAGAGGTTATGGCATTCTCATCGGATACAAGGTTGGTGTTGTGAAGAACCATCGGAAGGACTCTCTGTCGGTATTGTCTGCATAGTACTTAGGGTCAATAGCTGATAACTCACCTGACTTATAAGGCTCAAAGTATTGTGCATAAGCCTGTAAAGACTCAGCTCCTCCTCCCCAGAGTACATCACCTAAAGGATTGTCTTTTTCTGATTCAACTCTTTTAAGGGTTCTCCTGTACCTGCTGCAACTATATCCACCTTAATTTCGGTCTTGTTTTCAAATTCCTGAACTAACAGGTTGATTGTTTCTGCAGGGTGGAGTGATACACTGTGATTAGGTTACCTGAGCGGCAGCTGCTGCAAGCTGTCTGTCCGCTCTTACCTGCTGAACTGCCGTGAGCAAGCTGTGGGCGAAGCAACAGTGCAAAGGCTCATTAAAGATATAAAAATTTTTCATTTTTGCTTCCTCCATTTGTGCATTTTTATATTTTCAGCTTATCAGAATATTATTTATCTAACAGTATTTAGATTCACATTTTTGTTTCAAAATTCTGCAATCTTGAAAATCAATATCTTTCTGATATAAATTAATCCATACATAAATCAGACTGGTAATAATATACAAGGAGGATGGAAAATGATTCCAGTTTGGAACAGGCGGTTGGCATGAAATAATAGGTGATAAGTTTACCAGAAAATATACATAGAGTGCGCACTGTACCTTAAGTTCTATGAAAGGAAGTAATAGTTTATAGGTTATGATAGAAGATTCTTGTCTAAGGAAGCCTGCTTTTGGTTCATAGAGCTTTGGCAAACCCACAATATTAAGTCTTTGTTCATTGACGGCTCTTCCTACGCCCTCTCATTATGTTTGCTACCAAGCTAATAGGGAGCCGATTTTCGAGGTGGCTGTTACTGCAAGCCACAATCCTGCCATTACAATGGCATACATGTTGCTTCAGACAGTAATGATGCTCCCCTTAAAGCAACTGACAGATTATCTGAGTCCAAACAACGTTTCAGGAAGAACTAAAAATACGGAAGTTTTGTGAAATCGAGCACAGTAATTTGTTTGAAAAATCCATCCTTTCAATGATTATATTGATTCCATCTCAAATTCGTTAAATGTGGATGCCATAGAAATGCCCATCTAAGAATAACTATAGACCCTATGTAGGGTTTCTGAAAGTGCACTCATAACATTGCTTTCCAGCGTGAGATGTGAAACCACTATAATAAACGGACAGCGACACTCTCTTTGGCGGAGGCTGCCAGCCCACTTCAACTCTCTCCACAGGCTGAGTGGACCTTGTACTACAAACAGTACAACCCTTGGTGTTTGCTACAGACGGTGACGCAGACCGTATAGAGGAATCATTGATGAACTTGGTAACTTCGATCATCTAACGCCTTTGCACTCTGCTCTGCTATCTTCTGGGTTCAAACACTGGAAAGGTGCTGTAGTAAGAAACATCGCCACCACACGCTTAGCCATAAAATCGCTGAAAAATACGGTGAAAAATGTATGACGAAACCATGTAGGCTTTAGTATATATCCGAAAACATGAGAGTACGATGCCAATGGGTGGAGATCAAGCGGAGGCCTAACTGTAAAGGGCATATAGGCGGCAAAAGACGGTATATATGCGGCTGCATTTGACTCATAGAGATGATATGTGTGACAAGAAGAGCATTCCTACCTAGCTAAAGAACTTGAAGAAATGTTTGGCTACCTTTGTTTTTGTGAAAATGACTACAGATTCACTCCTGAAAAAGAGCTCGAAATGGTTAAGATGCTTTTTGAAGAAAAATACCTGCATACGAAATATAGAAAAACATGTATGCAGATGGGCTCAGGTGTTGTTTAAGGATGGTTCTACGGATTATGGCGATTCTCCGGTACAGAGCCTGTTCTTAGAATATTTTGCAGAAGCAGGCAGCCTTGCTGAACAGACGAATATGTAAAAATGATGGAAAACTTGTGATATCAAGGGAAGATGAAAAGATATAAATAAAATAGTTTATTGAGGTTCAAAGCCCCTATGCGTAAGCAGCATAGAGGCTTTATTCTTATTGACAGGAAATTTCTCCGAGGGATCGCACTGCGGCGGATATGTGATGTCGCTCACGACCAGCCGCAGGGCGGTGAGATCCTGCGGCAAGTTCTTTCTTATTATCTAATTATCTCACGTAAATCAGCTTTTTCTGCATATCTATACGGTAACAGATGTAGTGCTATTCCGATTAGCTCGCGGCCAATTCCTAGGTATGTCAATATGGTTTACTGAACCATAAAGAATTCTTCCGCTACTAAATAATGTATTTGCAAGACTAGGGGTTTGCAAAGTGATACAAACGCTATTACACTAAGTACCTGAAGATAGTTGTGATTGCCAGTAAGCAGAGGATGGACCTAGCACCGGATGAGCCTTCCAGTTCTGTCCTATGGATACGCAGAGGAAGATGAGAGAAGGCATAAAACAGTGAAAGCACTGCTCCAACTCCATAAGGAAAGAGATTGTAGCCTGTTACATTAGATCTTGCTGGGAAGTTCATTGCATCACCCGAATGCTTAACTGTTGGAAACAAGCATCTCATTTACAAGTCTTAAGATAGGATAGCCTGACATAGCACTAGTAATAGGGGTTCCAATATGATGACTACAAGTTGCCATAAATAACTGATTTCTTCACAGAGGAAAGGGTATGTGAAATTTGCCTTCAACGGTACACCTTCCTGAGAGTCTTGCCGCAAAAATTATAACTCATGATTATGTACTGCAATTATAGAAAAAGATGTATATTTCTCCAAACGCTCCAAATATCGTTCGAATACTGTTCCATTAAATACTCCGAGGTGTAAACACTTTCAAATACTATTGCAAAGCAGGTGCATACCCTAGAACGATAGTGTTAATCAATAAAAAGTAATCTACCGATATTTCTAGATTATTTTTAACTAGTTTGCCAAACATAGAACACCTCCTAAATAATCCGTCTATGGACTTGCCTTCTTTTCTCTTATATTCTCTGCTGTCATTTAGCACTATGTTGCCATCTTTTTATAAATACACATCATCCAGAGATCTTTCTACCTCTGATATGAGATGGGTTGCTATGATTACAGTTGCACTGGTTATATTGTTAAGTATGGTTCTAAGGATGTAGTCTCTTGCCATAGGGTCAACTCCTGCTATGGCTCATCAAGTACATATACCTTTTGCAGCCCTGCTCCTAACGAGGATGAGCTGTGCCTTTCTCTCTTTCCCTTTGAAGAGACTTAAACTTCTAGATTTGGGTCTATGTGAGCTTGCAAGCATTGAAGTGCTTTTCCTGTCAAAGTCAGCACAAAAAGTCTGCAAAAAGCTTTGTACACTCAGCTAAAACTCATTTCATCTCAGGTGAGTCCTTATCAGGAGGTGAGAAACCACTGACTTTGTGTATTCAGATGCATCCCATCTGTCTAAGTTCTCCTGAAGTCGAGGTTTAAAGTGGTTAGAAGCAATTAATAGTGGTTTGCCGCTTCCGTTAGGTCCTAAAGGTATCCACTATCCTACCCTCTTCAAAGTTTTAGGTTGAGTTCGTTAGAGCAACCTTCCTCCATATCTCTTTGTAAGTGACTTACTATTATATTTCCCATTTTACATTCCTTTCTCTTAAAGCCTTGTGTTCATCTATTAAGCTTTTGTATCTCTTTCATCTTTGTAGCCAAGTTCCTTCATATAGGTCATCACCTTGATATCTCCTCTCAGCCCATAGCTGGTGCTCTTAATCTTCTCAACATCTGTCTGTGACTGTTCTTCCTGTACTTCTCATAGTAACTAGAGTTCCTCCCTTTCAAGTTCACTAAGTTGCCTTCTGCATCGTATTTGCATTTACCTCAGCACTAGCTCTCTCGCTGAGGTATCTATCTCCTGCCTTGTATACCTCAGTGATATCCTCTCACTTATTTCGTTCCTAAGCTGAGGAGTAAATAGGCAGTATCATCTAATGCCCATCCCATATGGAACCTCTTTCTGTTTTTACAGCTGTATTTTTGTCTTGTTGTATTATTTGCCAATACACTATCACAATGATAGCATTTCTGTCAAAGAGTTTTCAAACATCATCAAATCTTTCTGACGAGTACCTACTCATGTCGTCAGCCCCAAACAAGCCTTATACTTTTATATCTTCATCAGTACGATGATGTGGGTAAAAAGATACCACATCATTGACATAGTATCTTTTTACTACGGTTATTTAATTATTTTACGCGATACAGACGTCCGTGCCATCGATACCGCATATAATCTTAATCAATCTCTTAAAACTCGCTCTCGTCTCTCTAGCACTATCTTTTCACGCAAGATTCTTAGGATATGAATTCTGACATGGGTATGAGACCACCGTCAGCACGGAAGCATCAATGAACTGTATCAAATATTTCAGTCTTATTATTCGTGACAGTCTAATCTTCACTTATTATACTGTGTTCTTCGCTAACTTAGCACTATTAAACTCTTTCAATCCTGCACTTGATCTATCGAGGATAATTTCGTTATCAACAATCTCAACTATTATCTCTTCTCACTTTCCGTTACAAAAGCCTTGCTTTACCTTTACCCTCAACAAAAGTAAAACAATCGTACCAAGTCTGAAGTCTTTCCCTATCTCACGTCTTGAGGTTTTGTACCTGTCATGCCTGAGGAATAAAAACAAGTCTTAATCCTTCAGAAGTCTTCTCAACTCAACCTTTTCTGGCTATGGTCATCTTACCTCCTCAAAATTCATGCTAGGTGTTTCATTTGCAGATGCCCAATTATCTGCAACCCATAATCACCTTTTCTTCAAGGTTCTGAAGGTTACAGGCGCATAATTATCGGTTCAAAGTCAAGCATCAAAGGCTCTAACTTTTTCAGTATCTACAAATGTAGAACCATCAGAGTCTGATATAATACTGGTCGCAGTGGCTCATAAGTGCCCCTTCTGCCAATGGTTTTCCCTTTTTCATCTTTTGGAACAATAATACGACTAGCTTCCCTTAGTTACTACTTCGTCTCTATCGGAAAATCAGGGCGTACAGATATCTGAAATATAAAAGCGTCCTACTAAAGAGCCTGTTTTCCTCAATCTCAGTTGCTGCGATAAAAGTCAACCTCTTCTCACCTGCAACCACAGCTATATCCCCTTCATTATACGGATTGTAAAATACCTTGTCTCTGATCATTTTCTCATCGTTTTACAGCGATAAGTTTCCGTAGTATTTTTCGAAGTGCTCATAGTCTGTGCCTGTCTTTATACTCTGAACCTCCTCTCCTTCAAGAGAGTGATTTGTATAAACAGCAACCAAAGGCTTTCCCTCTTTTCAAAAGCCGGATACATTTCTCTTTATCATAGACTGCGGAACCAGAAAAATGCCAGTTCATCGGGATATAGCCTATGAACTTATGTTCCCCAGTGTATCAAGTCCCTCGTCACCACCATCCCCAGTGCATGGGTCCCCGATTAGCTGCATCAGGATAATGTTGGTAAAGAGTGACTCACCGTTTAGATATACCATTCCATTCGGATGTAATCCAGTTTTTGGTGCAGTAAAATGAACTTTCGGTCTAAAATCCTTTCCCATAGATATTCCTTTCTGTAAGGGTTATCAGACAAGTTTTACCTGCAACCCTAATTATTTCAATAATGATATTTTACATCCAGTCTGACACTGCTTGCTTGTTCTGTCTGCAGCTGTCTGGTAGAGTGCTTACCAGCTCTTCTGCTCCTGCACCCTTAAAGCTCTTCCAGATACTGAATTCGATCTCATCAGTAGCTACCACCGTTGCCTGACCTGGTTGATATATCTGTCAACTGCATATCTGTGAGATGGTAAGGCGAGATCTGTGCAAGTCTCAAGCTCTTCGGTAGTCATCAGTACTCTTGGGAATAGTCTCGTGATTCATTCATTATTTCCTTCTTCGTTTACCTTCTGGTTCCTCAAGGAGCTGAACGACATCATGCATATCCTGCTTTTGTCATAGTACTCATTAGAACAACCATAGATCCACAAGGGTGTTGAATTTACGCACGAGCCTCACGAGAGTTTTATACTCTGTCTGAGCAACATGTCTTCCCTTATCATCAAGAGGTGTTCTAAGAACTCCTATCATCTTTCTTGTAGTTGTAGCCTTCTGCTCCCCAGTTAGACTGAATGGATATCGCAGGATCTCCTACCATATAATCAACAAATCTTGCAACTCACGATGTGGGAATTTACAACTTGTTGTAATACTGTGTCGAAGAATCCTGAAGCTCTGAATAATTATTTTCAAAAGCCTGTGCTCCCCTTTGTTACCCTTTAAGTCTAGAACAACCATCTCATCGTGTGCGTCAAGATTGTATTCCTGATCTGTCCAGTACGCAAGCATCTATCCTTGCTACATCTTCATGATGAGAGATGACTGATAAGCTGCACTTGCATCTGATTCAAAAAGAGCCATTCCAAATAAAGCTTTCTCCTTTATTTAACATATTGAAGAAAGGCTGCTGTATCCTTAAATGCAGGATCCATAGCAGTAAATGTAACTCACCGTCTATAAGCCTTAAGTGGTCGGCATAAGCATTACCACCACAGTATGAGTCTGCCTGACCGAAAATGCACCCGTAAAACGATAGAACATATGTAAGAACCGAAGGTATCATTTGCACCAAACCAAGATAGCCATAGGAATCTCATCAGCTTTACCGTTGCCATTAAGGTCGCACCATCCTAAAAGCCGTGAGCAGTCTACCCACTCATCAACGGTAGTAGGTTTTTCACCCACCTTATCAAGCCAGTTCTTGTTAATGAAGAGGTCCACCCTGTAAGTACAAGTCCTACATTTCCTCTATATAAGGGAACCCGTAAAAGTATGTCCGTCAGGAGCCTTAATCTCTGTCCAGTAAGTAGGATGAGCGTCAGTATCTTCTTTACACTAGGCATATAGTTGTTTATAAGATTCTCGGTAGGAATAGAAAAATATCTGGTCTGCATACTGAACTACTATGTTTGCCGGACTTACCATCACCAAAATTCCAGAACACATCCGGAAGGTCATCACCTGAAGCTAACATAAGGTTTATCTTCTCCTAGTGCTCCCTCACGGAATAGGCTTCCAGTCAAATTCTACACCTGTATCCTCAGCCCACTTTTTAACCATCGTAAGCTCGCCGAACACTTCTCTATCTGCAGAGTTAACAAGAAGCATAGATATCTTGCCATATTTTTCTTCAAAAGCCTTAGGATCCTTGATTATAGGCAGAGTTCCATCAAGTTGATGATACCTGCATCCACAGCTTCTTTTTCTTCAGCTGTAAGCTCACCTGACGCTGTGCTTCCTGATGCTGCTGTACTTCCCGAGTTGCGCACTGTAGCGCACTTTCGAGTCCTTTTTACTCTCAGCGTTGCCACCCGCAACCTGATAACAAAGCTTCTACAAGTGTCATGCAGGTTAACATTGATAATAATTTCTTTCCTTTCATTCTTCTCTCCTTTTACTCTACTAAATATGTTTTTATACTTGAACCCTTTCGAGTTAAATATAGCGATTATACTTAGCCTTTTACCGCACCGATTGTTACTCCTTTTGCAAAAGTATTTCTGTAAAATGGATAAGCTGCAAGCAAAGGCGTGCTGAAGCCACTACTATACAGTATTTAGCTGTTCAGCAAGTTTTTGTTTGGTAACCATCGCATCACCTGATGAACCCATCTGATTTGCCTGATTCATGAGTACGAGGTTACGCAGTACTACTTGAAGAGGCATTTTATTATCATCTTGCAGATACATCAGTGCATTAAAGAACTGATTCCATTGCAGTAGCATAGAAGAGACACATAACCGCAATTGTCGTTGAAATAGGTATGGCTATTTCAAAGAATCTAAAGTCAGAGCAGCCATCTACTTTTGTTGCTTCAAGAGTTTCTCCGGTATGCCTGCTTCGAAGAAACGAACGGCATACATGAGGTTATATAGCAGATGCACACAGACACACCATTGCCTGAGATACTGTTGTATATGCCCGAGGTTCTTTATGGTAGATATAGGGGTATAATTCCACCGCTAAAAACATTGTACAAATGTAAATACAAAGATAAGTCCTCTTCTTCCGAAAGTAAGTCCTTTCTGGATAATGCATATCTCGGGAATCGTCGTTATCAACGAAGTAATCGAACTAACAACAGTATAGAGTTGTATTCCATATGCGGTCAAAGCATTATACTTTTCATGTTGTCTCCTCATAACCCTTGAGGTGTTTCTCTATAAACAATAATGGCTTTCGGAAATTAACAATAACGGGTTCTGTCATGATGCAATTACAACATAGTAAATAGGATAAATAATAACCCGGGGCAGATTGTAATCATATAACAGCATTCACTATTCAAACACTCTCTCACCTGTAGACATCTTCATTTCTTGTGCTAACAGTACTCATTTTTAGCTCTCCTCTCTTAGAATATACTTATACTGCTCACCCTTTTTAGCTATTTTTATTAGCTAAAGACCAAAATGATAAAGTTTACAACCGAGTGTAAGTAAACCAACCGCAGTTGCAAAACTGCACTGTGCAGTCCGGAAGCCGACCTTATACACATAGGTTGAAATAAGTTCGCTCCTGGTGTGTTAGAACCATTCTGCATAGCTTTTTTCATAACCTGCATTCATTATGTTACCAACTGAAGTATTAACATCGGGATGATTGTAGGCAATATCATTGGTATATCTGATGAAAAGAATTCTGAAATCTTGATGCCCCATCTATCTTGGCAGCCTCGTGAAAATCAGGACTTATTGCAGTAAGTGCTGCACCATCTCTGCGTTAAAGCCCATAGTCTGCCAGATATTTGAGCCTATAAAGAGCAACTTGAACCATTCAGGGTGATGTAAATAAGAGCCTTACCTCCTGCACTCTTGATAAGATTACTTTACTACTCCATTTGCAGAAAAGAATACAGTTATAATACTTGCAATACTACGTTTTGACATAAAAGCAGGTGCGTAGCTGATTGTCTGTATGGTCTTCTGTAACTATCTCTGATCTGGTTTAAAAGAAGTGCGAAAATATAATAGGTATAGGAAAGGCAATAATAAGACTTTCCAAGCTTATAGGTACTGTGTTCTTTATAGCGTTCACTGCTATTGAGGTACTAAAGAACTGAGTATACGAATATAGGATTAGCTAGCTGCTACCTACAATTCAAGCCTTCTTATTCCTTAAAGGCACTAATAAGTCCATACATAGGATAATGAGCAATCACCGCCCATATCAAAGCAGGAGCAGCACATATGTACGGTGCCATCTTTTCAGTACATTTTGAAGTCAGCCGCTCTCTCTGAGGTCTACGTCTACCAATGTAGAAGCTTTTCTTTTGGACTTTCCATTCCCCTCTCTCCTTTCTTTTTGTTGTGAAACCTTTTCATAATTTTATCATGGTCAAATACAAAAATGTAATATGTTTTTAATATTTTTCATTAATCCATTAATCTATATTTATTGTGCATCTATTAATTGTGTGCATTGTTTTAATTTTTATACCATTTTATACAATTTGTTGTAGTATAAAAAGACGAAGTTGACTCTTTGTCTTTATAGCGAAATATGTGAACGTATTATGTTGTTCGCGTTCTATTGGTTTTGACAGGTATAAGTTCAAGCTCCGGTACTTTTCTCACCGTCAACCATCTTTAATACGTTCTCTACACATTTTCTAGCTATCTCTGCACAATCCTGCTGTACAACCGTAAGCTCAGGATATGACAGTTCGGTGATTTCAGTCCGTCATACAGTGCACAATGCATAAATCATCGGGAATACTAAGTCCCTTTGCTGCGCAACGAAAAGGCAGACTAAGGCTCCCTATATCTCGTTGTCATTATCCGTCAACATTCTCGATAATGATCGCAGTGTTGGTTGCACCATATCTTTGTTATAGCTATGGCTAAGTGCATCCCAGACAGTTTTAATAGAGATGACCTCAACCTCAGCCTCTTCCAGAACCTCTTTCATTACTTCATGCCTTATATTGGCAGTTCTCTTTTTATCAAATCCGGATGCAAACTGACAGACTCTTTTACAACCCCTTTTTATAAAAAGCTCTGCCACCAGCCTTCCACCCATTTCGTGATTGGACCTTACTATGGAACTCGTATCTCTGAATTCCTATACAAAGCTAACTATGGCGCCTCTGAATGATTGCTAAAGGTCAGCAACTCATCTACACAGGAAATAATGCCATCTACAGCCCTGCTATCAATATATATCAATGATTTCTGTCTGTTTACGAATGTCAAGAGTATTACAGATAAGGCATTTATAGCCTTGCCTTATAAAGTTCATTTTCAGTGCTTTCATTATTTTTGCAAAAGGATGCTCAAGATTAGGAACCATAGTCCCTATGATACCGGTACTTCTTTACCATATTGGTTGGCTATCGCACTAGGGTTGCACCCTATTTCTTCAACAGCTTTCATTATCCTAATATTTGTTTCCTCGGATACATATCCGCTTTTATTCAATGTCCTAGACACAGTGTCATACTACCCGGCTCTGACAGCCACATCTCTAATGCTAGCCATTTCTTACCTATGCCTTCCTGTGTTCACATGTTTTCATATTCTTAGATGGAATTATACAACATTATTCAGTTTTTCGAATAGAGTTTTGTGCACATTTTTATTTTAACTGATGTTTATTTATAAAACAAAATTAGAATTGACGAGAATCACTTAATGTTATTATTTTTAGCTTTTTGATATTAAATTGTGCTGATACAATGTTAAATCACTTGAATTATAAATATTTTTCAAACTTGGTTTTAATTGATTGTTCTATTTTATAAAAGATACACATCATTGACATGGTATCTTTTTGATAAAAATAGCGTTGATATAAAATGATTTGTTATCAACGGCAATATTGATTAAAAAGTATCTGACATCCCTACTTATGCTTGTAGCCTCTCCTGCATTTATACCCAGTCTTACCCTCATCTATGTATTTCTTAAGGATAACTCCCTATCTTGGCAGGAATAGAATCAGGGTCTGAAGTAGCGCGGATCCCATCATGTTTATATTGTACGCAGTAGTAGTCCACAATGTCTACAGATCTGGAAAGGTCTAGAGGAGAACCTGTGCCGAGCCTCGGTGAGGTCTATGAGTAGCAGGATCAGCTACTTCTTAGCTAAAAGCATCTCATGACAAGGAAAGGAACCAGCATCGAGTTAAATTATATACCTCGCTTGCTCTTTCTGGAAGCTTAAGTGGAACCATTGCTATGTCCTCTGCAAATTTAGCTACCCATCGTAAGCTGCCTTATCGGTTCCGTCATGTCCCATAATCTCACCAATTGCTCTTCCATATATTGTTTGCAAAATGAATGGCAAAGATACTTTCAGGTTTGGTAAAGCAGTGCCTAAACTGGCTTGGAATCACGTTGATGAGTTGGTAGTAACAATCGTTTTATCCTCAAGCACTGCATTTAACTTGGCATATCACACTTAGCCTCCAGGATTTTCAGCCATCGATTCAATAACTAAGTCGCAATCCTTTCACTGCTTTGCCAAGTCGGTTTCATACTTGAGTTCTTATAAGCCTCTTCCACCTTATTCTTTAACTTTCTTCTGTACTCTCTGCGGTAGCATTTTCAATATCAGAATCAGCCCTCTTGAAACCATCGCTCCTTTTTAGCTGCTTTAGCCGGCTAAGCTCGAGTTAGATAAATACCACCATCGCTCAATCTTTGGCTTGGTTCTCTCAATTGACTCTACTTCTAATCCATAGGGTTAGCATTGAAGCCTCTGTATGCTGTCTGAAAAAGCAATCTCCACAGACTCCGCCACCTGCAACTACTACATGATACTCATACATCCTCCTTGCACGTTTTGGTAATCGCTTCACAAATTCAAGCTATGCTTTGGTATAATAATACTCTTGAAAGCATTTTGCTGTCAATTGTGTATTGTATTAATCTTTTCATTTCATGTAATAATATATAATTGTCAAACATTATCAAAAGAATAGAACAGGAGCTTTTCGATAACTATCACTATGAAAATAACAGAACATATAGTACGGTATATCTATCTCATATATCCATCCCTCGAGCAGGTGTTCTTCTAGCTGGATGCCTGTAGAGTATCATAAAGCTCTTAATAATATACATTTCTTCGCCGTACTTGCAGGGCCATCTCTTTGCCGTGGTCACCACTCTTGCGACAGGACTTATTACAGCTGCAGTTCCACAAAGACCGCATTCTGTAAGTCTTTTACCCTCACCAAGATATGCTTCTTTCCTCTACCCTTGGTCCGCTATATGCTCTGCAACATGGATAAGGGAACGCCTTGTAATAGAAGGAAGAATTGTGCTTGACTTAGAGCTGTATCACAGTTCCATCCTTTGTTACAAAAGGAAGTTAGCTCTCAGTCTCCCTCAACCTTGGTTCTGGTTGCTGCATCAAGAGTACTATGTTTTTCTGCATAGCCTTCATTGTGTGCTACTACAATAGGATGAAGGCTCATTGCATCATTAAGTCCCGCTTTGATGTCACCTGTTCCTCTAGGTGCGGCTCTGTCAAAATCACTTACCTTTATGGATATTCCCTTTGTACCGCCCTTAAAGTAAGGACCTACAGGTAGTAAATACTCTAAACTGATACTCATCAGCAGGCTTTTACTCCAATGACGGGCTGATTCCGAAAAGGCATGAGGCCGCAATGAGTGTTGTCCTGCTAGTATATGGGTACATGAGGCTTTCCATTCGCCTTAACTGTCTTTAACAGCATCTACAAATCTATCCTTGGTAAATACAGGGATTTCCATTCTCTTGCAGGATGCCTCAAATCTTTCACCATTTAAGTCAGGTCTGAAGGTAACTATCCTTCCATCCTCTGTAGTATAGGCTTTCAGCCCCTCAAAACAGGTCTGTGCATACTGAAGCACTCCTGCACATTCACTCATCACTATCTGGTCATCGAAGTAAGCTCTCCTTCACCCGGTGCACCGTTTTTATGGTTTGATACATATCTTTTATCTGTTTCATATAGCCAAAGCCAATGTTTGCCCAGTCTAAATTTGCCTTTTCCATATTTCCCTCCGAATATTATGTGATTTTACACAGGAAACCGTCCTGTTTTTGCAGTTTACCTGCTTATGCAGTTTACTTGCCTGTAAGCCCTGCATAGTCTTCTGCAAAATGATATGGCTGTAGATAGAATTTTATCTGTTTCACAGTCTAGCACCGCATCTTACCACTGTCAACAAAACTTACGATTTGTTATAGTTAATATAACACGGAAAAATAACCTTGCTTTTCTAGTTCTGTGGCGGTTGAGGGCAGCTAAGCCACTATCTAAGTCTCTATCAACCCTAGCTGACCTGCCACAGCCTTAGGTACGTACAGTGGCCTTAACTTTATGCCCTCTCCCTCATATTCTTCTGATAAGAGCTGGCCTTTCTTTCTTATTACAGATATTTTGGAGGTATCTGCATAGGAAAGAACAGTATCAATAAGCACCTTGTCCCTCCCTAAGTATCTCTGTAATCTTGACTTAAAAAGTTCATCAATTCCTTCCACCTGTCTTAGCTGAGCCCTTTACAACTTCATCCGCCTTTATATCCTGATTATTCTTTCCTCTTCAAAGCTTTATCCTGCTTGTTTAAGAGTAGCAACAGGCTTTCCGTCACCTTTAGTTCTTCAAGAGTCCTATACACCACCTTCATCTGCTCGTCCACCTCAGGTTTGAAGCATCAGCCATATGGAGAATCAGGTCTGCATATTTCGCTTCTTCAAGTGTGCTCTTAAAGGCATCTACCAGATTGTGAGGAAGTTTGCTGATAAACAGCCTACGGTATCGGTAAATATCACCTCTTCTCCATCAGGATTTTTGAGGTTCACAGTGGTAGGATCAAGGTTGCAGAGCTTGTCTTCGCTGAGTATGCTGCATCTGTAATCTTGTTAAGAAAGGTTGATTTACCTGCATTGGTATAGCCTACAATGGCTATCACAGGTATACCGATCCGACATCCTGTGCTTTCTAAGTGTTTCTCTTGAGCTTTCAACCTTTTCTATCTCGCTTCTTAGCTGGCTTACCCTCTCTCTTCTTGCCCTTCTGTCAGACTCGAGCTTTGACTCATCGGTATCTGTACCTATACCTCCACCAGCCTTGAAAGGTTCTTTCCAAGTCCTGTAAGCTTGAGGGACAGTGTTTAACTGGCCAGCTCTACCTGTGGTTTAGCCCTCGCTGGTCTCAGGCGAGTGAGCAGCAAATATATCAGGATGACCAGAAGTTCTGTCTAGCACCTTTATGTCCAGTTCATCTTTTGAGGTTAGATAGCTGTGCAGGCGAGGCTCATCATCGCAGACTATCCATCTGCGCCCAGTTCCTCTGCAAAGCTCTCTTATCTCGTCCACCTTTCCCTTTCCTACATAAGTAGCCTTGTTGATGGACTCGAGATTCTGTATCACCCTGCCAGCTGTCTCTCCACCTGCTGTTTCAAGCAGTTCTTCAAGCTCTGTAGGCTTTCTTCCATTCTGTCCTTGCCGGGTTTCTACACCTACAAGGATGAATTTTTCTTTATTTCTGAGGTTTTGTATCATATATCTCCTACTTTGACTTCCTTGTTGAAAGGAAGGTGATTTCACGTGCCATTCCTTGTCTTCAGGATGATAGCTGCCATACTCTAAGGCTGCTTCATAAGCCTTGTTATAATCAGTCAGTTTTTCATTAAGCCTACCTGTCTGCATAAGCTGCTTCATCGCTGATATATCCTCTAGAGCCAAGCCTTTTTGCTACACAGGCTAAGGCTTCCTGATACTCTCTTCTTTCATAAGACGATCAGCCATGCCGTCATACCAGCCCGAAAGAGTCATCCCTGCCCTTATCTTGTGCATATTTTTCAAATAGCCCCTTGCTCCTTGAGTCTCCCTCATCCATCGCAATTTTTGCCAGATAATAAGAGCTTCGAGTATTCCCTCGTATGGGCTGTATTTAAATACTTCTTTTGCCTTGTCGTTGTGCCCTCAAATATTCTAAAATGCCCGCATTGTAGCCACTTAGAGCATCTGTTATCTTAATACCCGCTGCCCTGTTAAGCACTTCCGCAGCCTTCTCATTTTCGCCCTTTGCAACAAGGACTTCATATTTTCCAAAATACGCGCTAAAGTTAGATGCATCTCTCTCAATCGCATAATCATAGTTTGTCACTGCCTTGACAGCATCTCCCATTGCAGCATAAACCTCTGCAAGCTGACTATACAGGCTTACATCAGGCTTTTCACATTTAGCATCTTCATATATATCCGCAGCAGCCTGATACTCACCAAGCTTTATATCTGTAAGCGCGATGTATTTTTTGATGTCATTATCAAGTGAAGAAGCTTCTTTGATTGCAGCCGCACTGGCAAACTGAGCTAAGGCTTCGTTATATTTTCCAAGCTTAAGATAGGCAATACCCTTGCCCCTGTACAGGGATTTGTTATTCTCTCTTACTATCTGATTGTCTTTTGGCGAATAGCCCTTGTCAAAATAATTGATAGCTGCCTCGTACTCCTCAAGACCTATTTCGGCAAAGCCTGCCGCTATATAGAATTCCGCCCTGTCAGAGCTCTTTCCTATAGCCTCCTCGTAGGCTTCAAGAGCTTCTTCATATTGCTGTTTTTCCATCAGCTTATTGCCTGTTTTTATAATATGAATTGGCTGAGCTCCCACCGCAGGATGTTGAAAAACAAGGTTAGGCAAAACAGGGCAGTTATTCTTATCTTATCCAAAATCATAGACTTATCACCTCCGAATAAAAGTTCATTTCAATAGTATTGTAAAACATCAGGGTTGTCCAACAAAGTTATCCTCAATTACTCAAGAAATATCCTTAGACTATAGTAATAAGACTACAGGAGACATTGTGATATTTTCCTGTATATCGTATAATATGCAGTGTAGCCTATGAACAAATGTAGTTATCCGATAAATCTATAGAAAAATGAGCAGATAGCAGACTCTAATCCTCTTCACAGGCTTAGTCTATGCGGAAAATTTTTCCCTCTTGACATTTCTTATATGTGTTTCATAATTGATACACGTTGACTTGGGGATTGGTCCAAATGGTATGACAAGGGTCTCCAAAACCTTTTAGCGGGGTTCGATTCCCTCATCCCCTGTACCAATAGGAAAGCAGAAATGCTTCCTTTTTATTTAATTATTTCTTCCTGAGACAGTTTATAATTGCGTACTGAACTTCGATGATGATATAATCAAAATAGAAATATAGAAGAAAGAGGTAAATAATGCCAACAATATCAATGTTTTACGGTATAGTCATCAGGATGTACAGAGAAATTGGTGGTAAACATAATCTTCCACATATTCACGCTGAATATCAAAATGATGAAGTTGTATGTAAGTCTTAATGGAGATGTTTTGGAAGGACAAATAAGCAAAAATTAAAACTTGTTCTGACTAGTTGAGAAATACATAATGATGAACTTTATGCTAATTGGCAATGTGCTGAGTAACGGCGAGAAGTTTTATGATTGACCCGATAAGATGAAAAAGGAGTATATATGTTACAACCTAAATTAATAAGCGTTACTCAAAAGATAACTATAGACTTTACTTGTGTATGAGACTGGAGAACAAAAACTTTTGATGTTAAAAACCTTATATTACCGGTGAATGGTATGGTGAATTGAAGGATTTACAGCAATTTTAATTCTGTCAGGTTGCAAAGTCACACCGTAGAATGGAATGGTGGTAGGACATTTCTCCTCATGAACTTTATGAAGATTCCATAAGTATTGTTTGAGATTAAAGATCATTAATTACTGCAGTTAGAACTACATCTTTCAAAAAGAGCAGGCACCTACAATTGATGCCTGCTTTATTTTTATCACTTATAAAATAATCCAAGTAAAATAAGAGCCATAACTATTACCGGAAGGACATAGGTCATATAGCCTCTCATTCAAGGGCTGAACCTTAAGCCCCTTTCTTGCCCGCTTCTTTTAACGAGTTCTCAAATCCCATCCTTATCCGTTCTTATATTTGATAAGTCAGGGAGTTTCTATTGTATTTTTTCAAGTACTTCATTTTATAGCTTTAATAAGCTCATCCAAATCCATCTCCGAACGCTCGCTCATTATCTCACTGTGGCTTTCAGTATCATAACCTCTCCCATAGAGAATTTAACATTTTGAACTTAGAAGTTTATCTTAGGGAAGCTCCTCTCTAGCTGTGGACAAAATGCTAACAAGTCTGTAAGCTTTTGTAGTCCGGAGTTACTTCTATTTCCTTCCCCGCTTACAGTTTCATCTGTCTTTTCATCAGCTTTCTCAACATCTGCCACCTGTGCTTCCTCATCACTTCCTGTAGCATCTCGCTAAGTCCGCCATCCCGGGTAAGTAGGTTCTTGACCCCTGAAGATTTCTGATTCTTGTACAATCCTGCATAACCTCGAGCACTCCCTTGAAGTTGCCCTCTTCATCTCTGACTGCCGCATAATATATGTAGATAAACACTCCGGGCTTATTTATCCAGAAGTCGGCATGATCCTGCTCTTCGTTTCTGAACTTTCTCTACAATCTCTTTCTACCATATGCACACTTTTTCTTGGATGACAGTTCTTCACATCTCTGCCTATCACGTTCTTACTTCTTTGGGAAAATCCTATGGTCTGTATCCGAATAAAAACTTTCACTGTTTCATTCTCATCCACAAAGATATATCAAAAAGGAAGATTTTGGAACATCATATGATCTGATTAAGCGTTAATTTACCGGTAGTTACATCAAGTTTCCTCATCTTTTCCCGAAGCAAGCCATATTTCCAAGAAGGCCTGCAAGTTCACTGATAAATCCCTCATTTACTGCTTTGCCTGAAAACATCTTTACTGCCAGCTTCTTTTACTTCCTCTTTGTTGCCGCTTCACTCAAAGGCAAAAGCCTATTTCAAGATCTCCGGATTTCATATCCTCAAACTCTTCCTGATTGATAAGCTTAAGAGGTTGGATAAAGAATGGTCTCTTCCTTGCTCATAAGGTCTTCCACATCATATACTAAGGTGGTCTGTTTATCTATAAATTCGTCTTCTTTTCCCTCCTCAAACAAAGCTCTGAACTCCGATATTTCATCTCTTATAAAATCATCAAAGTCCACATTGTTGTTGTAGTACTAGTAAAACCCTTTTTCTCAAGCACCGGATATAGCTGATTCTGTTTTCTTGACAGATGAATACAGAATTCTTGAGTTTATCATAAAGTTCAAACCACTGGTTCTTAATAACAGGGTACTGAACTAAATCTTCAACTGACCTAAAGCTTTCTCATTTCATCATTTTCCTCAAAATACCTGAGAATAGGATGAGATTCATCTACTTTAGGACGCCCGTAACAAGTATGCCATCAGCTCCATCATTTTTGTATGTCTTCTTTACGACATTCATCATCTTCCTCCTCTGTAAGCTCCTGTTCATGGCAAATTTGCAATCTCTCTCAGGGGTAGAGTTGTCACCTTCTCTTTAAAGCAATTTCCTCGCTTCTTCAAGGTCTACTTTCCGTCATTATAGGCTAATTTCAAGTACTGCCACTAATTTGTCCATATCTGCATAAATGATTTTTCATCTTTTTCGTTATTCATATTTCATCTCCTTAACCTACTGTTTTGATATGAGTTAGTCATCACTAAGCATTGTATCAGATTTTATTATTTTTGTCATTGATTGTTTAGAAATTTTGTGAACATTATATTTTGCATTTATAAACGTGCGCCGCTAAAACACCCTAGCAGGCACCTACAATTGATGCCTGCTTTTATTTTTATCATATAAAATAATCCAAGTAAAATAAAGAGCCCATAACTATTACCGGGAAGGACATAGGTCATATAGCCTCTCATCCGAGGACTGAACCTTAAGCCCCTTTCCTTTGTTGGCCTCTTTAACGGAGTTGTCCCACCCCAGCCTCTCTTACTGATGCAAAAGATGACAAATATAAATGAACCAATAGGGAGGATAAGGTTACTTACAAGGAAGTCTTCAAGATCTAAGAAGTTTGTTCCTTTGCCAAGTGGCTCTATAAAACTAAGTACATTAAACCCAAGGGCACAAGGAAGAGAAAGCATGAAAACCGCTATACAGTTTACTACACTTGCCTTCTTCCTGCTCCAGCCTGTAATGTCCATAGTGCAGGCAAGGATGGTTTCAAATACCGCAAGCACTGTAGAAAATGCCGCAAAACTCATAAACACAAAGAAAAGACTGCCCCAAACCCTGCCAAGAGGCATATTGTTAAATATATTTGGAAGGGTTATGAAGATGAGGCTTGGACCGCTGTCAGGCTGTACCCCATAGGTGAAGCAAGCAGGGAAGATGATCAGTCCTGATACAATTGCCACAAAGGTATCAAGTACCGCAATGTGAACAGATTCTCCCATAAGGCTTCTCTCATTGCCTATGTAGCTGCCAAATATAGCCATCGAGCCTATTCCTATACTGAGGGTGAAAAATGCCTGATTCATAGCTGATACTATAACCTTTGACCAGCCTATTTCACTTACCTTAGCCACATTGGGTAATAGGTAAAAGCTAAGTCCTTCTGCGCTTCCCTTCATAAGGATACTGTTTAGAGCAAGGATTACCATTATAATAAGGAGACTTGACATCATCCATTTACTTACCTTCTCAAGTCCCTTTTTGAAGTCCCGGTGGAATTGATGAAGAAGCCGACTATTACTACAACAGCCATATAGCCCACCTGTATGGAAGGAGAGCTAAGCATGCCTCCAAAGAGTCCCGTGGCCCCGTCTTTATCAAGTCCTTCAAAATCGCCTCTTGCCATTGACACAAAATACTTAATCATCCAACCCGCAACTGTGGTATAAAACATCATAAGTATATAGTTACCTGCCATACATACAATGCCGTGCAGATTCCATTTGCTGCCACGAGGTGCTATTCTCTGATACAGATGAATAGGACTCTTTCTACTCGCCCTTCCCATAGAGAATTCCATTGTCATAACAGGGATGCCAAGAACTGCAAGGAAGAATAAGTAAATCAGTACAAATATTCCTCCTCCGTTCTGCCCGGCAAGATAAGGGAGACTTCCACATTTCCGATACCGATTGCACAGCCTGCGCTTATAAGTATAAAGCCAAGCCTGCTCTCAAGTCTTTCTCTTGTACCTTTTTCCGGCATTTACAAATTTCCTCTCTCTCATTTTTGTTAGTATTATCTAAGCCCTGTCGTCCGGAGACTTTATATGCCCGCATTTTAAGAACGGGCTTACCTCTGCTTAGTGCTTATATCCTGAGTTTAGAACTCATAGTCATAGCAGATTCTCTCAGCCATAAATGGCTTGATTTTCGCCATACCTACAGCTACATGGTCAGGATGAGCAGCATAGGTTTTAAAAGTGCCTCTTCATTTTCAAATACCGTATCAAGCAGCACATCAACTGTTGAGCCTTCCATTCCTTCGGTATTTACCTTGATTTCTACTATCTCTTTAATCTTACCTTTAAGTCCTAAAAGACCTTCTTTAATCTCCTTCTTTACCTTGTCTTTCTCTTCTTTACTTAGTTCTTCTTTCAGTTTCCATAAAACAATGTGCTTTACCATATTTCCCTCCTCGTTTGATTTGTTTCCATTTTAACATGGATTTTGCTTCACATACTTTCTTATCTGTCATATTAACTATGGCACTAGGAATGATACCCCAAGTTTAAAATATACAAGCAGATTTAAAAAGAATTTATTCTGACAATATTATTATTTATGCGATTTATGCCGATATAATTTACGTGCTTGCGGTTAGCTAAAAATAGCATTTTAACTTTCGCAGTCACAAAAATAAGTTTCTAAAATGATATCACAATATTTTTGTATAGCAATAGTAATAGATTTAATTTGAAGATGATTTTGTTATATATATTTTCTAACGAAAATCTGAACAAAATCACTAATCTCGATTGACTATACCTAAGTATTGCGATAAAATATAAGATAGGTTTTTGATAGAAAAATCCTATACTATAATACCCGAGAGGCGGTGATGATTATTGTCAACCGATTCAATCAGCGTTATTCGCGGTGACGAAAAACAGGCTGAATCCAGCGAACGGGAGGCAAAGAAAAGGCTGCTGAAAGTATTTCAGGTACCACTCTGGGAGCAAAAAGAAGTTGTTTCGCAAAGATTTCTGCTGCTAAGGCTGACGCAGAAGCTAAGCTTGCTGAGTTTAAGCAAAGCTAATGAAAAGCTACTCTGCAAAGGCAGAGGCGAAAGCCTGAAGAAGTTAAGGCACTTCGTGCTAAGGCAGAAAGCAAGAAGACAGGGAAGTGGCAGAGAATGTTACTGAGATGTTGTTCTAATTTCTCCGGTATACATCTGCTAAAGGCATTAAAAAAATAACAAGAAAGGAGGAGTTAAAAACTATCGTCGTACTACCTATGAAACGCGTGTTCATAGCTGCCCTAAAAAGGATAGAAGAGAAATTCTCGAGAGCCTTCAAAGACTTGGCGTAATTCAGATAAATACAGATGCAGGCAAAGAAATCTTTACCGGCAAAGACGGCGAAACAGACACTCTTCTTAAGCAAACTGATACATCCTCTGCCAAGACTACATTTGAGAAAAAAATGCAATTCTTGCTACTCAGGCATTATCAGTCCTTGACAGAGAAGCACCTGTAAAAATCGGAATGATGGATTCATTTGCAGGAAGAGACAAGATGAGCTGTTCTGACTATGAGGCACTTGTAACTAAGCGTGACGAGATTATGGATGTGGTCTACGACCCTGAACAGCCTTAACAAAAGCAAATGAAGGCTGAAGCCGAGATACCAAAGCTTCTAAATCAGGAGAAACTCTTGCTCCGTGGCTTGATTTCGAACTTCGCTTGATTACAAAAGGCACTAAACATACCAGAGCATTCATCGGAACATTTCCTGCTGCTTTGCACCAGAGCTCTTGCAGCTTGCGTTTTGCCGAAAAAGGCACCAAATGTACAGAAAGTAGATATCTCCATCATTAGCAGTAACGAGGAACAAACCTGCGTCCTCATTATCTGTCACAACACCGATGCAAAGGAAACAGAGGATGCCCTGCGTGCCTCTAAGCTTTGCAAGATCTGCTCTTCCCGGTGTGGTGCCCTGCGGAGCAGGAAAGAGTATTGCCAGAGGATCTGGCAAAACAGGAAGAAATCATTAAGACTTCTACAAATAAGATTGTGAGAGCTTGCATCGAAGAAGTGAAATTACTTTCATGGTCGACTACTTCATATGAGAGCCGACAAATACGGCGTTATCGGTGGACTTTTCCAGTCTAAGAGAGTATTTTTTGCATCACCGGTTATATACCGGAAAGAGAGGTCAAAACTCTTGATAGTGCCATCACTTTAAGTTTGACTGCGTTGTTGAATACAGTCAATCCTTCTGACGATGAGGATGTACCTGTTAAATTATCAAACAACGCTTATGCTTCCCCTATTGAGGGAGTTGTTGCTGGTTATGCACTTCCGGAAAGGGTGAGGTTGATCCAACCTTCATTGCTTCTTTTCATTCTATTATGGACTTGCTACCTTATGCTTTCAGATGCCGCTTATGGTCTTATAATGGTATTTGCTACTCTCTTTATACTTACTAAATTCAAGGGCAGACTTGAAGAAGGAACAAAGAGAATGATGCAGATGTTCTTAGGTTGTGGTATAGGTACAACGATTTGGGGCTTTATCTTCGAAGTTTTCTTCGGAGATGCAATACCTAAATTTACAGGTACTTTCTTAGGAAAAAGCGGTTAACTTACCTTATTTGCCAGTCCTATAAAGGATCCGGTAACCTTTACTTGGTGATAGCATTCATTATCGGTATAGTCCATCTTCTATTCGGACTCGGAATTGCTCTTTATACCTACTTGAAACAGGGTAAGATAATTGAAGCTGTATTTGACGTAATATGCTGGTATCTTTTCTTTGGCGGTCTCTTAGGACTGTTACTTACTACAGAAATGATTCAGAATATGTTCAAGTTCAGCATTAACTTCCCACAGGCAGTTGTCACATCTTTTACAGTATGTGCCATTGCCGGAGCATTAGGGAATACTCGTAATGGGAGGCAGAGTCAACCAATCCTCTTAAGAGGTTTCTCAGGTCTTTATGCACTTTATGGCATAAGCGGATATTTTAAGTGATGTACTCTCTCACTCAAGACTTCTTGCTCTCGGTCTTGCAACTGGTGTTACTTTCTCAGGTATTTAACACAATCGCAGTTATGCGGGCAGAAGCTTATTTGGACTTATATTCTTCTTAGTAATATTTGTCATAGGACATACCATTAACATTCTCATCAATGCGCTTGGTGCTTATGTACATACCAACCGTCTTGAGTATGTTGAGTTCTTTGGTAAGTTCTATAACGGTGGCGGAAAGGAATTTGTCCCTTTCACCGAAAATACAAAATATTTTGTAGTTAAAGAAAAAGATAAAAACAAACTAATTTAAAATTTGGAGTAATTTTTATGTCAGGTTTAGGTCTTTTCTTTGCAGTTCTTGGTGCTGCACCAGCAGCAGGTGTTGCAGGTGCCAGTTCAGCTGAGGTGTTGGTATTGCAGGTCAGGCTGCAGCAGGTGTTGTTACTGATGATCCTAGCCAGTTCGGCCGTGTTCTTGTATTACAGCTTCTTCCTGGTACACAGGGTATTTACAGTCTTCTCATTGCCTTCATCGCACTCCTTAATCTGGAGTAATCCAGTGGTAATGTTCAGGAGATTTCACTTGTTAAGGGTCTTGCTTATTTTGCAGCTTATGCCTATAGCTATCGCAGACTATGTATCAGCTGTATTCCAGCTAAGGCTGCTGTTGCTATCGCACTTGCAGCAAAGCGCCCTGACCAGTTCGGTAAGTCAATGATCTTCCCTTCCATGGTTTGAGACTTATGCGATCTTAGCACTCCTTGTTTCCTTCCTTGCACTCATCGGTGTAACGGAATGAATTTTCTTAGCATACTTTTTCTAACGAATACGTATGAGTTTATATTAGTCGTTCTTTTCGAACGAAAGTGAGAAGATCTTCATCCGTTTGAATCGATTTAGATTTAGTTCTTTAGTAAAATGAAAGAACATCCCATGACGTACAGCTTGTAATGTCATCATTTCGTAAAAATAATAACAAGGAGGCAACATAATGAGGATTAGAAAAATCACCAGCGAAATCAAAGCTGATGCTGATAAAAAGCGTAGCTGCCATCATTGACAAGGCAAACGCTGAGGCTTCAGACATACTCGCAGGTGCTGAAAAGCAGCAGAGCTGTCGCGATAAATCACGATGTTTCTGTTCGCCTGTCTGCCAGCAGATCCACTGCTGAATCAGCTGCTGCTCTTAGAAAGCGCCGTCTGATTCTTGAGGAAAAAGCAAAAACTGATAGGTGAAGTAATAGAAAGAGCTAAGATTTAATCTATGCTCTTCCTGATAACGTATATTTTGAAAAAGATATTAAAATTAGCAGAAAAGAATGTAAACCCCTGCTGAAGGTACAATCATCTTCAATGCAAAGGATCTTTTCAAGACTTCCTGCTGACTTTGAGACAAAGCTTAACGATGGTTGCAGGTTGCTAAGGGCGGGAAAGCTCACTGTATCTAAGAAACCCGTCCTATAGACGGCGGTTTTGTACTTCTTTAGAAGGTATGACCAGAACTGCTCATAACCTCACTTTTTGAGACACATATAGAGGCAGTACAGGATAAAAAGTCAGAAACTCTTGTTTTAACCATAAAACACCCGGGAGGTAATATGTCAGAAGAATATGTTTATGCGGTCGCGAGAATCCGCAGTGCTGAGCTTCGTCTTTTAACCAGCTCCAGTTCTCGAATCTCTTCTCGCCGCTAAAAAGCTATGATCGAATGCCTTCGCCTGTTATCGGATCATGGTTTTGGGACATAGATGAATCGATGTCTTTATCCACCATACTGAAGAACGAGAGGGATAAGACTTGGAAATTAATTTCTGAGCTTGTTCCGATCCACATCGTCTCGATGTATTTCTATGCAAATGATTATCACAACCTTAAGGCTGCAGTTAAGTCTGCTGCTGAACAGATAGACCGTGATGACATTTACTTAGCTAAGGATCAGTGCTCTATAGATCCTGAAATCATCCGTAAGCAGCTTGGACAAAGGATTTTTCTTCGCTTCCGTCTGATATGCAGAAGGTTGCTGCGGAAGCCCTTGATACTCTTTTTACACAGGCGATGGTGGGCTTTGCGATATCATTATCGACAAGGCTGCACTTCTAAAAATATGAGTCCGGCAAAATCAGGTAATGATACTTGAATTGTACGGAGAACTCACAGTGGCAGCAGCAGACATTAAAGACTGCAATGAGAGCTGTGATGATAGGTAAGGATATCTTTCCTTCGAAAAGGCATTGGCTCATGATGATTCTCTAATGTAGACAGGCTTGCAAAAAGCTGCTACAGAAAGCCTTGATGCACTTACGAATATCTTTCTCACACAGCCTATTTGGATGCAGTTCCTGAGATTAAGAAATCCCCTTCAGCATTTGAACGGTGGTGTGATAATCTGATAATTGCAAAAATTCGTCCACAGCGTCACAATCCGTTTTCAATCGGACCTCTTGCAGCCTACATACTTGCAAGGGAAAATGAAATAAAATCTGTGAGAATTATACTCTCAGGCAAGGTTAACAACCTCTCCGACGAGTTCTCTCAGGGAAAGGGTAAGGGAAACATATGTCTAGAATAGCAGTTATGGGAGACATAGATAGTATCTATGGTTTCGGTGCTCTTGGTTTTGACACCTTCCCTTTCACCGACCAGACTGAAGCGGCAAAGAAGCTTCGTGAGCTTGCAGATATGGACTACTCCATCATCTACATGACAGAGGCTCTTGCTGATAAATTAAGCGACTTGATTGATCATTATAGGGAAGAGCTGCTTCCTGCAATCATACTCATTCCTGGAGTTTCCGGCAATACCGGCAAGGGAATCGAGTTAGTTAAGAAGTCTGTGGAACAGGCAGTTGGTTTCAGATATCATCTTTAATAACTAAGGAGCATAATAATGAATACAGGAACAATCAAAAATCGCCGGACCTCTTGTTATAGCTGGGAGGTATGGGCGGAGCAAATATGTTCGACGTTGTTCGTGTAAGTGAGCAGCGTCTTATAGGAGAAAATCATCGAAATGCACGGTGACGAAGCTTCTATACAGGTTTTACGAAGAGACCTCCGGTCTTGCTCAGGAGCGCCTGTTGAGTCAACAGGACATCCTATGAGTGTTGAGTTAGGACCCGGTCTTATCGGAAGTATTTACGACGGAATTCAGCGCCCTCTTGACGATATCATGAAGGTAACAGGGAGGAAACCTCCTCAGCCGTGGTGTTGAAGTTCCTGCACTTAAGCGTGAAAAGGTGTGGCATTTTGTACCTGCTAAGAAAGGTAGGCGACAAGGTTACACACGGTGATATAATCGGAACAGTTCAGGAAACTCAGGTAGTATCTCACAAGATTCTCGTTCCACAGGGCGTAGAGGGTGAAATCACTGAGATAAATGAAGGTGACTACAAGATTACAGATATGGTGGCTAAGGTTAAGACTGCAAACGGTGAGACTAAAGAAGTCGGCCTTATGCAGAAATGGCCTGTACGTAAGGAGCGTCCTTACAAGCAGAAGCTTTCTCCTGATATGCCGCTTATCACCGGACAGAGAATAGTTGATACCCTCTTCCCTATTGCTAAGGGTGGTGTTGCTGCAGTTCCGGGACCTTTTGGTTCAGGTAAGACAGTAGTTCAGCATCAGCTTGCTAAGTGGGCAGAGGCTGACATCGTGGTTTATATTGGTTGCGGTGAGCGTGGAAATGAGATGACTGACGTTCTTAACGAGTTCCCAGAGCTTATCGATCCTAAGACAGGCCACTCTCTTATGGAAAGAACAGTTCTTATTGCAAATACCTCAGATATGCCGGTTGCGGCTCGTGAGGCAAGTGTATATACAGGTATTACCATAGCTGAGTACTTCAGAGATATGGGATACTCAGTAGCTCTTATGGCAGACTCTACTTCCCGTTGGGCAGAGGCTCTTCGTGAGATGTCAGGACGTCTTGAGGAAATGCCTGGTGAAGAAGGTTACCCTGCTTACCTTGGTTCCCGTCTTGCACAGTTCTATGAGCGTGCAGGTAGAGTAAAGGTCCTTGGTGAAGAGGATAAAGAAGGAAGCCTTTCAGTTATCGGTGCGGTTTCCCCTGCCGGTGGTGATATATCTGAGCCGGTTACTCAGGCAACTCTGCGTATCGTAAAGGTATTCTGGAGACTTGATGCTAACCTTGCTTATCAGCGTCACTTCCCTGCAATCAACTGGCTTGAGAGTTATTCTCTTTATAACTCAATGGACCCTTGGTTTGCTAAAAATATCAGTGAGGACTGGGTTCCTTATAAGAACAGGGTAATGGCTATCCTTCAGGATGAATCAGCACTTAAGGAAATGGTTCAGCTCGTTGGTGAAGATGCTCTCTCAGCTCCTGACCGTCTTAAGATGGAAGTTGCAAGGTCTGTAAGAGAGGATTTACTCCAGCAGAACGCATTTATGGAGGAAGATACCTATACTTCTCTTCATAAACAGTTTATGCTTATGAAACTTATACTTACTTTCTATGATATTTGTCTTGAGGCTCTTGATAAGGGTGCAAATATCAATAAGCTTATAGCTATGGAAGTTCGTGAGCCTATCGGTCGTTTTAAATATACTGCTGAGGACAAGGTGGATGAAAGATTTAAGGAAATCGAAGCAGCCCTTGCTAAAGAAGCAGATGATGTGTACAGGAGGTAGACTTCTAATGGCAAAAGAATATAGAACAATACAGAGGTTGCCGGTCCTCTTATGCTCGTACGCGGCGTAACTGATGTCGCATACGATGAACTCGGTGAAATTGAGCTTGCTGATGGCAGCAGGCGTAGGTGCAGGGTACTTGAGATAGACGACGGTAATGCTCTCGTACAGCTTTTCGAGTCTTCAACAGGTATCAACCTTGAGAGCTCTAAAAGGTACGTTTCCTTGGAAGAAGCATGGAGATTGGTGTATCTGAGGATATGCTCTCTCGTGTCTTTGACGGTCTTGGACGTCCTATCGATGGCGGTCCGGAAATCCTTCCTGAGGAAAGACGTGACGTAGCAGGTCTTCCTATGAACCCTGCTGCAAGAAGCTACCCTGAGGAGTTCATTCAGACTGGTGTATCCGCTATTGACGGACTTAATACACTTGTACGTGGACAGAAGCTCCCTATATTCTCTGGTTCAGGTCTTCCACACGCTGAACTTGCTGCACAGATTGCACGTCAGGCAAAGGTTGTAGGAACAGATGAGCCATTTGCGGTTGTATTTGCTGCTATGGGTATCACCTTTGAAGAGTCCAACTACTTCGTAGAGTCCTTCAAGGAGACAGGAGCTATCGACAGAGCCGTTCTCTTTATGAACCTTGCAAATGACCCTGCTGTAGAGCGTATTGCTACTCCTAAGATGGCACTTACCACAGCTGAGTTCCTTGCTTTTTCGAAAAGGGAATGCACGTACTTGTTATCCTTACAGATATTACCAACTATGCAGATGCTCTTCGTGAGATATCAGCAGCTCGTAAGGAAGTTCCAGGACGTCGTGGATATCCTGGTTACATGTATACTGACCTTGCTACTATGTATGAGCGTGCAGGCCGTCAGAATGGAAAGAACGGATCTATCACAATGATTCCTATTCTTACCATGCCTGAGGATGACAAGACTCACCCAATCCCTGACCTTACAGGATATATTACAGAGGGACAGATTATTCTTTCCCGTGATCTTTATCGTAAGAAGATTGAGCCACCTATCAACGTTCTCCCATCTCTTTCCCGTCTTAAGGATAAGGGTATCGGCGAGGGCAAGACCAGAGCAGACCATGCAAATACCATGAACCAGCTCTTCTCAGCTTATGCTCGTGGTAAGGATGCTAAGGAGCTTATGGTCATCCTCGGTGAGGCAGCTCTTTCAGATATAGACAAGCTCTATGCTAAGTTTGCAGATGAATTTGAAGCTACCTATGTATCACAGGGCTTTAGAACAGACAGAAGCATCGAAGAAACCTTAAACATCGGCTGGGATCTCCTTCGCATCCTTCCAAGAAGTGAGCTGAAGAGAATTCGTGACGAGTACCTTGATAAGTACTACGATAAGAAGTAGACAACCCATCAAGTCTATGAGTGACGCGTTTATGCGTAAACCCAATCAATTATCAAGGGAGGTGAAAATTTGGCAACTGTTAATGCAACAAGAATGGAGCTTACGAGACTTAAAGGTAAACTCATTACTGCTACCAGAGGACATAAGCTCCTTAAGGACAAGCGTGATGAGCTTATGCGTGAGTTCCTTGACCTTGTTAGAAAAACAAAGCTCTGCGTGAAAAAGGTTGAAGAAGACCTTAAGAATGCAAATAAGAACTTTGTTATAGCCCGCTCTACTATGTCAGATGAAACTGTAAGAGTTGCCTTTATGGCACCTAAGCAGGAGCTGACAGTTGAGGTAAGCACCCGTAATGTAATGAGTGTTAATATACCTCAGTTTGAAACAAAGACAAGAACCAGTGACGAGGGAGATATCTACTCATACGGTTTTGCCTTTACCTCAAGCGACCTTGACACTGCCGTCCTCTCTCTTTCAAATATTCAGAAGGATCTTATCACCCTCGCAGAGGTTGAGAAATCCTGCTCGCTTATGGCTGCTGAAATTGAAAAGACCAGAAGGCGTGTTAATGCTCTTGAATACGTTATGATACCTACCTTACAGGCTAATATCAAGATGATAACCATAGAAAGCTTTGATGAGAACGAAAGAAGTACTCAGATAAGACTTATGAAGGTTAAGGATATGATGCTTGAAGAGACACATCATTATAAAGAAAAACAGGAAATACTCTTTAACAGGATAACTGAAGAGTAAAGCCATTAAACTTAAAAAGGACTTTGATTATATACTGTAATCAGAAGTCCTTTTCTTTTTCCTAGCTTTTAGTCTATAAACCCTTTAAAATCTATATATAAATCCTCATAAATATTTACTTTAATTTTATCATTAAAAGTGTATGCTCAGCCTTAAAAATTTGACTCTTCAAGAAGTACACAAAAACACTTGATTTGGCAGGATCTACTATCCAATATTCTCTTACTCCTGCATCTGCATATAGGTTAAGCTTTAATACATAGTCATTACCGGGATTACCGTGGGATACAATTTCTATAATCCAATCAGGTGCACCGGTGCAGCCTCTATCTGTAAGTTTATCTTCATCACAGATAACACTAATATCGGGTTCAACTATGGTATTTCTATCTTTCCCATAGCTTGACAGCGAATGGTAGGATATACGATGGCAAGAGCCTGCTTTGGTCTTAATATAATCTCGGATTGTACCCGCAACTTCCATAAGTATAGTCTGATGTTTTCTGGATGGAGTGGACTGATTATAAATCAGCTCACCATCTATCAACTCAGCACGAATATTTTCAGGCAAACTATAGTAATCTTCCTCTGTATAAAACTTTGATTTTGCTAATTCCATCACTTAATTCTCCTTTTAACCGGTATATCACACTTCAATATTTTTAAAAGAGCTATGTAACTTTAAAAATCAGAAAATAGCTTGGTTTAAAAATTAGGTGGTAAAATTTATTTTTGCTAAAATATAATGGCGAATGTACTATCAATGATACCACAACCATTGCAATTCAAAGGCTCAGACCGCATTTTCTGAAAGAAATTCTATTTTTTAAAACCATTCCCTATGCCTTTTTGCAAGACGTTGTAAAGTCCCTAATAGATGGATTTGCATTTCCATTTTCTAATTTACTTATATCTCCCTGTGCTATACCCGTACGCTTTGACAATTCCTTCTGAGTGATCCCAGACTTATGCCTCGCATCAATCATAGTCTGGATAATAATATCTCTGGTTGCAGGGCTTCGTATTCTACACGAATTTCAGGGTCTTTAAGCTGTTCATCCAAAAAATCATCAAAACCTTGTACTCATACTAATTCTCCTTACTCTGAATATAATCTAAACGATATTTCTTAGCTTTTTCTATCTCACTCCTTGGAGTTTTTGTGTTTTCTTTTTATAAAGCCATTTGTTAAAAATAATATTTTTCCCCAACATAGAAAAATAGAGAACTCTTGAAATATTTGATCCAACCTAGCCCTCAGCTCAAATATTCCATCATCAATGTGCTTTTGAATATGGTTCTCAAGTTGATATCCATTATCTTGTAATAATTTAATCGTATCAAGCATTTTTCGCAATCATTTTTATCTAATGACAGAATAAATTCCCTCGCGGGTTGTTCGCTATTATCTTTTTCATAAAAATTAACTTCAAATTTCATATATCACCTCTAACAATATTTTTATATGATTTATCCTATAATGTCAACTATGTCATTATTCGGATACAATTATTGTTATTTAAAAATAAAGTCCATTTTAATATGGATTTTTGGGCTTAAATTAAATATTTAAACAACTTAGTGTGTAACCTACTTTTTCATTTCATCTAAAGCTAATTATTCAATTTAATTTTATCAGATTTATATTGATTTAAATATTCAATTATCGAATAGAACTTTGAATTTAAATTAAGTTCTATAGACGAAAAATACCCGCTGTACACATTAAAATGCACAGTGGATATCACGTTTTTTCAAAGCATCCGGTTAGTAGTAAAACTATTACTTTTCTTTTTCTAATTGCAAGTCCCTAAGCTACGAGTCCCATACCAAGGATTGATAAGAGCCCACCTACTGTTCCACCTGTCTTAGGGAGGTTAGCAGTTCCTTTAGGGGTAGAGTCCTCATCAACATTTACAGGAGCTTCTTTTGAAGTGTCCTTTTTAACCTTAGCAGCTCCTTCAGGTACCTTATCTTCATCTACATCAACTACGCCATCATTATCCTCAGTATTTGTATCTGATGGAGTTGTCTTCTTATTTTCGTTAGAGGTATTAGCCTCTCCCTGAGGAGTAGTATCATCAGGTACCGTCACTACCGGAGTTGTCTCTGGTGCTGTTGGAGTTGTAACAGGTACTAAAGGTGTTGTTTCAGGCACTACAGGAGTAGAAGGTATAACAGGTACTACATTCCCACCATTTATAATCTCAGTGTTGGTAATGTTACCCTTCTCATCGTATGACACTCTGTAATTTCTGTTGTTTGATGTTACTGCATCTCCACTTGCAACTATTTTATTATTAGCATCAAGCTCATTAATTTCATACTGTACAGCATTGCCATATTCATCAGCAAGAGATACATTCTCAAACTTTACTGTAAATTTATCAGGAGTTCCTGCATTCTCAACCTTTACTGTATAATTTAGCTTGTCTGTGCCACCTTTTTTGAAAAGCCCAAAGCTTGCCTGTCCTACTGTTCCAACCCAAGTATTGGTTACCTGAATGTTGCCTATGTTAATTGAAGAATTGTCAAAAATCAGTTCTTTGTCAGCAGGCTTATCATTATCATCAACTAATTTAACTTCTTTAGTTACCTTAGTATTATCATCACCAATTTTCTTCTCTGTAACAGCATATTCAATAGGGTTGCCAGCAGAGTCATATACTGGTAAATCTATGCCGTGTGTCCAGTCATTGCGTTTATATAATAAGATTTCTCCTGCATCTTTTCCATTGGCAGTAAGTGTAAGTTTTGTCCCTGTTTTTCGTCACCTTCATTCCAGATTTTTCTTAATAGTAAGTTTTTCTTAACTACAGTATTAACGAATGTGACTGTTGCTATCCATCATTAACTGTCTGAGAGTATGTGTAGAAGATGTATATATCTTTTGAAGGTGCCTCTTCAATGGAGTACTCCATTTGAATACTGCCTCTGTAGTATTTATTTGCTTCTACTTTTGTTGTCCAAGTCTGTCCTCCATCTTGATCATAAGTTATTACAGTATTGTTGTATCCTTCTTTCTCTTTAACCGGTAGTACAATATCTGAGTTTAATAATTCACTTCCCAGCCTTGCCGTAAATATTGAATTTAACCTTGACACCATCTACAGAGTGCTATCCCACTTTTTAATAATAGTGAATGATATCATCTTGTTAGGATCTACCACAGCTGCAGCCTTCGCCACACTGAGATTCATTCCACTTAACAAGCTTACAATCATCATTAAGACCATAAGTCCGAGCTAGGAACACATTCTTTTTCTTGTTCTTCATACTCAACTCTCTTCTTCATTTGAATTATTATTACCAAAGTATATTTTTACCACCACATTCCATTCTGAAAAGCAGTCTAAAAACATACCTGTATACAGAGAGACATTATATCACACAAAGGTTACATTTCGGTTACATTTCGGTTACATCCCGACAAATCTTAACATTTTATTAATTTCAAACCTCATACATCATAAGAGCCGCTGCCACTGCTGCATTTAATGACTCTACCTTGCCCTGCATTGGTATGATGACATATGTGTCAGCGAGATTGGCTATCTCATCACTTAGCCCTCTCGCCTCGTTGCCCTATAAGAATCCCTGCTTTATCACTGTATGAGATATCCCTGTAGCTCTCCTTGCCCTTTAGGTGGGTTGCATAGAAGCTTATTCCATCCCTCTTAAGCCTGAGAATAACGGCTTTTAAGTCATCCACATAGGCAAAAGGCAGCCTGAAGATGCTGCCCATAGTTGAACGGACTACCTTAGGATTGAAGATATCCACCGTTCCCTTTCCCATAATTACTCCAGTCACTCCCGCTGCCTCTGCTGTACGCATTATGGTGCCGAGATTCCCCGTGTCCGCTGTATCTTCAAGTATAAGAAGTTTGATTTTACCCGTTTTTTCATAGGCTATTTCTAGGAAGTTTTCTTCTAAAAGCCTATGTTTCGGCATTTCAACCTCAGCTAGTATCCCTTGAGGGGTTATGGTTTCAGATACCGACTTAAATACAGCATCTGAAACAACAGTAAGCGAAGTCCCTTGCTTTACCTGCTTTATTATATGTTTACCATTGTCACTAAGCAGGGCATTCCTTGTTAAATCACCCGAAACTATATCTTCATAGAGGGATTTAGAGACGATGATATCAAGAACATTCCCATACTCCAAGGCCTCATCTACCAGCTTTATTCCCTCTACCACAAAGCTATGGTTCTTCTTTCTTATGCTGCCCTTTTCTAAAAGACTTCGTATGTACTTAATCCTTTTATTATCTTTACTGCTAATAATCTCCATAAAGTCACGCTGTCCTTTATTTAATCAGCTTAATATCCCCAAACTGCCTATTGATGAAGTTTACCGCCTCTTCATTGGTATTAAATTTCTTAAATATCTTGAGTATATTCTCGGTACCATCTTCAACTGTCTTTGATGAGAGCGTACGCTTAATTATATGGTTTGCCTCTGCTTCCTTACGGTTAAATAGTAAGTCATCTCTTCTGGTACTTGACTTAGCAAGGTCGATAGCAGGGAAGATTCTCTTCTCGGATAGTCCTCTATCTAGCACGAGCTCCATATTACCTGTACCCTTAAATTCCTCAAATACCACGTCATCCATCCTGCTTCCTGTATCTACAAGGGCTGTAGCAAGTATGGTAAGGCTTCCTCCCTCACGCATATTTCTTGCAGCACCGAAGAAACGCTTAGGCATGTGAAGTGCTGCAGGGTCAAGACCACCTGAAAGTGTTCTACCACTAGGTGATACTATAAGGTTGTAAGCCCTTGCCAGTCTTGTGATACTATCAAGAAGTATTATTACGTCCTTCTTATACTCTACGAGACGTTTAGCACGCTCTATAACCATTTCAGCCACACGCTTGTGGTTCTCAGGAGCCTCATCAAAGGTAGAGTAGATAATCTCAACCTTGTCTCCTGATATTGAATCCTTCATGTCAGTTACTTCCTCAGGACGCTCATCGATAAGGAGGATGATAACGTGCATCTCAGGATTATTCTCGGTTACCGCTTTTGCTATCTGCTTAAGAAGGGTAGTCTTACCTGCCTTTGGCTGGGATACTATCATACCTCTTTGTCCCTTGCCTATAGGTGCAATAAGGTCTACCATACGCATAGATATCACATTATCATTCGGAGTTTCAAGGCGGATTCTTCTGTTAGGGAAGATAGGCACAAGATCCTCGAACTTAGGACGCTCAAGTGATTCCTTGATGTACTTTCCATTAACTGTCCTAATGTAGAAAAGGGCTGCAAATTTCTCTGAGTTATTCTTCACCCTGGTATTTCCAACTATGATATCACCTGTCTTAAGGTTAAATCTCCTTATCTGAGCAGGAGATACATATACGTCATTTTCGCCGGGAAGATAGTTGTCACATCTTATAAATCCAAAGCCTTCAGGCATTATCTCTAAGATACCTGTCTTTGTCTCACCTGAGTCAAGCCCTGCGATGTCGCCGTTGGTCCCGAGTGCAAGGAACTGATGCTGGATGCTTGCTGCCATCTCCTTATTGCTGGTTATTGCATGTACCGCAGCTATCATGTTCTGCTTTACTTCCTCACTTGTGAGAGAACGCACCGGGCGGTTAAGAGGAGGCTGATGGCTCTGATTGTTAGTTTGTCCCTGATTGTTATACTGATTATTGTACTGGCTATTATTCTGCCCCTGACTGCTATACTGACTCTGGTTGTTATACTGTCCCTGATTGTTATACTGGTTCTGATTACTATACTGCCCCTGGTTATTATACTGGTTCTGGTTGCTATACTGGCCCTGGTTATTATACTGATTCTGGTTATTATACTGCCCCTGATTATTATACTGATTCTGGTTGTTATATTGCCCCTGATTATTATACTGTCCCTGATTATTATACTGTCCCTGATTCTGTGACTGATTAGAATACTGATTGTTATTCAGTGTATAATTAGGTCTGCTCTGGAAGTTGTTACGCTGAATATGCTCCGGCTGCCTCATCTGAGGACGGTTAGCATACTGTACTCCGGTATTAGTTGTATTTCTGTCGGTATAAAGGGTTTTTACCTCAGACACTCTTTGAGGCTCCCTCGTTACAGGCTGCGTGCCTGCACTCTCTAGTGCTTCAAGTGCCGCTACAAGTCCTGCCTTGTTAAGCGTTGTTGTGCTTTTTACACCTTTACTTTTAGCTAATTCACGAAGTTCTAAGATTTTCATTTTTGAATAATCCATTTAAATTCTCCTTTAAAATAAATATTGTTGATTGTGGGGGATTTCAGGAACTGGACAAAAGTCCAAACCACTGTTATCATGTTTTTAGCAGCTTTAATAACCTTGAGAAGTCAAGGCTTATCAGGGAAAATGTTCAGACTACACTTATTTTTAAATAACACTTAGGAGGTTTAATTATATGGCAAGTAATGCTATGACTCTATATAAACTTATGATTCTGTATATGCTGAATTCATCTAACTACCCTCTTACAAATGCAAAGAATATCAGAATTTATGCTGCAAAAGGGTTATGCGACTTATTTCAACCTTCAGACTGCACTTTCAGAGCTTTCTGAGACGGGGCTAATTGTATCAGAAAATACCATGAGACAGCTCTTTTTAAGTCTACTGAGGGAAGGTAAGCGTACACTTGAATTGCTTAGTAATGATATAAATCATTCCATTAAAACCGAAATTAAATCCTTCTTAAGTGATAATTTCAAAACAATCAAAAGCGACATTTCCGCAACCGCCAACTATAAGCCAGCTGGAAACGGTGACTACATTGTAAATCTTAACATAAATGAGTACCGTACTAATCTGCTAAGCCTTAGTATGTCGGTACCTGCTGAAAATATTGCCGAGAAAATCTGTGCTGAGTGGAGCAAAAAGAGCGATGATGTATATGCACTCCTTTTCAACTCTCTTGTTCTGGATAAATCCTTCAATGATTTCCCAGAGTTCATTTACTCCGGCTTTAGTTTCAGATGAAAACGGAAGCAGCTGCTCTTTAGATGTCAGGTTAAGGGTTTTCATAATGAGTTCCATCTGCCCTTTTATCTGACTTCTTTTAAGCTTATCTGTCTTAGTCGCAACTATAATTGGGGGTTACACCCTGACTAACAATCCATTCATACATCATTATATCGTTATCAGATGGCTTATGTCTACTATCAATTAATAAAAAACATATTTTAGCATTTTTAGACTGTCTCAAGTACTTCTCAACCATCTTACCCCTATTTAGCTTTAACTTCTACCGCTACCTTAGTATAACCGTATCCGGGCAAATCTACAAGATATATTTTTATCATTTACATTATAATAATTTATTGTCTGTGTTTTTCCCGGCTGAGCAGACTACTCGGCAAGGGCTTTTCTGTTCATAAAGTGCGTTGATTAAAGATGATTTGCCTACATTTGATTTCCCCGCAAATGCAAACTCGGGATAAGGCATATCAGGGATTTTACTCGTTACACCGATTACTTTCTCAAGTTCTACTTTTTGATTACCATATTTTACCTTTCAAATGCTCGTGAAGTGCGAATACTGTCTACATAATTTTCCATAAGTCTCTGTAAGTCCTCATAGGTTTCAAGCTTGTTTACCTCTCCCCTAAGCTTGGTGGAGTTAGGATAGCCTGCCGTAAACCAGGCTATATGCTTTCTCATCTCTCTCACTCCCCGTATATAACCCCTTATACTCTATCATCCAGGTTGCCTGTCTGAGTATCATAGAAAGGAATTCATCTGCCGTAGGGGGAGGAAGGATTTCTCCTCTTTCAAGATAAGCATTTATTCTGTTAAATATCCAAGGATTGCCCCTTGCTCCCCTTGCTATCATAATGCCGTCACAACCGGTTTCTTCAAGCATCTTTTTAGCATCAAGCTCTGTAACCACATCACCGTTTCCTATAATCGGTATGCTTACAGCCTCTTTCACTGCCCTGATTATCTCCCAGTCAGCCTTACCGCTGTAGTACTGTGACCTGGTGCGGCTATGCACAGCTATTGCATCCACACCTGCCGCTTCTGCTATCTTTGCTACCTCGACAGCATTTTTATTGGCTACCGTAAAGCCTGCCCTTATCTTTATTGTGACGGGTTTTTTAGAATTTTTCTTTAAACTCCTAACAATCTCAGCTATCTTTTCAGGAGTTTCCATAAGAGCCGAGCCCTTCCATTATTTACCACCTTGGGTACGGGACAGCCCATATTTACATCCAGGATATCGAAGTTTCTGTCGTTAATTGCAGCCGCCATCTCGCCCATAATATCCGCATCTGATCCAAATATCTGAAGACTTGTAGGCTGTTCTCTCTCGTCTACCGTTATAAGTTCTTCTGTATTCTTATTCTTATACTTGAAGCCCTTGGCACTAACCATCTCCGTATAAGTAAGTGCTACTCCGTTTTCCTTGCAGAGGACTCTAAAGGGGAGGTCTGTCACCCCCGCCATAGGGCCTAGCACCAGTCTTCCGTTTAGTTCAACATCTCCTATCTTAAAGCCTTTCATACTTCTCCTTTTACAACCTCATTATAATACCTTTCAATGCCTGTAAGCAACTCTTCTTTTTCCTTTTGGAATCTGCTAAGAAGCATACCACTGTGAATCTCATCATAAGAATAGTCATCATCATTGCTTGCAGTGTGAATGTAGAGGTTCTTATCATCATCAAAGGAAAGTGTGAGTATTCCTCCTGCCTTTTCCGTAAAGAGCACACAGGTTACCTGAAGCTCTTCTTTGATTGCTGTAGGAAGCTTTGCAAATGAGCTTCCCAGATAATATTTATGTAAATACGCATTGCTAACGCAAAAGAATTTGTTTTTCGTCCATTGTTCTATCTCCTTACGGTAAATTGCCTATATCAAGTCGTGCCAAAAAATCTCCTGTTACACGAGAATATCCCCACTTTGCAGGATTTGCCGCCCGCGGTGGTGAGCATATGCGACATCTACTTATCTGCCACATCGCAATCCCTCACAGAGATTTCAATGTATGTTAGCACAAACTGTGGAGCTTAGTCAATTGTTCTTAGCTCTAACTGTTAAGTTTCATAATTTCATTTTCAGCATGATTGTGTCTCCTGTATGTAAGGCCTCGTATGTCTTAAGCAGTTTCTTTTCGTATTTATCATAATCCGTACTAAGTACGCAGGAGAGCAGGATGTCTACAATACTAAGCATGGCTATACGGGAGCTGGTTGCCCCGCTTCTCATAGTCACCTCTCTGGTTAAGACATTTAGGTATACATCTGCACCCTTTAAGAGATTGGTCTTTCTTAGCTGGGTTACAGCTATGATTTTACAGTTCTGAGCCTTTAAGAGCTTAAGTATTAGCTGAATCTCCTTGGTCTTACCTGAGTAGGTAAAGAGGACACAGGCATCCTTACCGTTAAGCAGGGCGGCACTCGTAAGCTGATCGTGAAAGTCAGTATGGGCGTAGGAACTTATCCCAATTCTTCTAAACTTCTGAACCGCATCCAGGCAGACAAGACCTGAGGCTCCTATACCAAAGAAATGCACAGCCTCACTGGAGCAAAGAATGGCAACAGCCTTTTCTACTTCTGTAGTCTTAAGTATATTCTCAGTATCTGTAAGTGCCTGTCTTTCATTTCTAAATATATTTCTTATAACGCTCTTAACCGAATCTCCGGGCCTTATATCAGTATAAAGGCCGGTGTCCTCTTCATTGTCAGCGATTGCAAGTGTGAGGCCTACTATGAAGCTTCTATAGCCGGAGAATCCGAGAGCTTTACAAAATCTCATCACAGACGCATCACTTGACTTACTTGCCACAGCCAGTTCTTTTATAGACATTGCCGGCACCTTGGAAGGATTCTCAAGGATGAACTCTGCGACCTTTTGCTCAACTGGCGTAAAGTCATTAAATATCGCCTTTATTTTCAACAACGGATTGCTGTCACTATTCATTCTCGCCGCCTTTCAGGAAACTTGCAAATGCATCAAACATGTCCGCACTATACTCATACAGGGCAACCTTGTTTGACCTATCACTTACCAGCTCCAGGTCGTAAGGGTTGCGAAGAGCTGCAAGGGTGAGCACTCCATTCCTACCGCAAACCTTCTCTTCAAGTGCTTTTACAAAGTCAGCCTGAGCAGCAAAAAGATGTGCATTGTAGCTTCCCATAATCACAAAGTATTTATCAAGCTTTGATAGTATCTCCTCACACTCCTCTTTTGTAGGCTCAAGAGGAACCTTTATGAAAGGCAGATTTAACTTCTTACCCAGGTACTCAGCAAAGTCGAGTTCAAGAGGCTTTCCTGACACAAGAGTAACTCTGTAAGAAGGACAGCCCAGGACTATGGTCTCATCATTTACCGTTAGGCTTTTGCCCTCTGCTTTATTACGGACATCTATACATTTAAAACGAAGCTCATTAAATACAGTCCTAAATCTTGATATTTCTTCCTCTTCTATGTCCACCTCACTGCCTATTCCGTACTTTTCTTTTAAGCAAATTATCTTCTGTGCAGATGCCTTAAGCCTGTCCACATCGACGTTTTCTATAACTGCGTCAAGTATATCCCTTGCCACAGTATAGTCGTGAGATACTGTAAGCAGGTCAGCCCCTGCCATAAGAGCCTTAAGTCCTCCCTCTACTGAGCCGTAGTTTTCCTTTATTGCCCCCATTTCAAGACAGTCTGTAGCTATTATTCCACTAAAGCCAAGCTTTTCCCTAAGAAGGCCTGTTAGAACCGCCTTTGACATAGTGCAGGGATAGTTCTTATCAAGTGCCTTAAATATAATGTGGGAGGTCATGACGCAATCAACTCCATCCTCTATCAGTCTTGCAAAAGGTAAAATCTCCTCTCTTTCCAGCTCTTCAAGGCTTTTTACTGATTGAAGGCAGTACCAGATGTGAATCGCTGTCAGTATCGCCATGTCCCGGAAAATGCTTGATGCAGGGAATAACTCCTCCGTCTTTTAGCCCACTTGCCATCTCCTTAGCAAAAGCGTACACGGTATCTGCATCCTCACCATAAGAGCGGACTCCTATCACAGGATTTAGCTTGTTGTTATTGATATCACAGGATGGTGCAAGGTCAAAATTCACCCCGCACATCCTTAGTTCTTTTGCAGTAATAAGTCCTGCCTCATAGGCGTAGCGAGGCTCTCCCGTTCTTCCAATCGCCATTGCTCCCGGTGCAGAAGGCAAGTCAGGAGACAGCCTTGACACCATACCACCCTCCTGGTCTATGGAAATGAGCGCAGGATAGCCCGTAGCCTTCTTTACAACCTCTTGAAGCTTGCCACAAAGCCTCTTTAGCTGTTCTTTACTGTATATATTTTCGCTCAAAAAGAATGACATTGCCTACCTTATATTCTTCTATAAAACTTATAAAAATCCTCTGAGATGTCATCAACTCCTGTAAATCCTACCATCATCACCTGTCCGGCAAGGGAAGTTCTTATCGTTCATATCCATTACTTGTCTCTCCTTGATATACAACATAAAATACTTTATCATCTACATCATTATACAGGAAACAGGTAAAATAATAAAGTAAAATTTCATCAAAATTAATTTTATCCGAAATATTATTACAAGAGATGAAGCTCAAAGAATTAATACAATATTTTTACCGTATTTTTCATCAAAATATCAGAAAAATACAGGCTAAACTCGAGTTCAATTACAGCACGACTTATCCAAAAAAATTTTTCACTAAAAATTACTCCTGTTTTCCCAAATATAATAGTTGACATCTACCAAGATTGATGATACCATAGTTGGCAACTTGGAAATATTATTTCACTAAACTCTGTAAACTAAAAAAATATTTTTTCGGAGGAGGAGAATTATGAAAAAGAAATCGCAGAGATTGATGGCAGGCTTTTATAGCTTTTAGCATCAGCGGTTACAATGCTTTACTGCCTGCGGTGGCAGCAAGACAGGGACAGACAGCGGCTCAGCAGGTAAGGCTTCCACAGCTTCCACTACAAGCACTGCTTCAAAGGCTTCAAGCGCTGCTTCGCAAGCAAAGGCAGATGACAAGCCTATCGAAATCAGTATGTATATGCCTGATAACGCTACCCTGCCTTATAAGAAGGATTGGCTTACCTTTGAGACAGTTCAGAAGAACACTAATGTTAAAGCTTTAATGTAGAGGCTATTCCAATAGCCGACTATCAGACCAAGGTTTCACTTGCACTGAACACAGCCGACAATGCACCTGATGTTATCCTGTATCAGTCAAGCGTTGGTGAGAATGCCTCTTTGGCATTAAACGGTGCCATAGTTCCAATCAGTGATTACTCAGAGTGGACACCTAACTATAATGCTTGGGTTGAGAAGTTAGGATTAAAAGATGATGTAGAACGACTTAAGCTTAAAGACGGCAAGCTCTACTATATGCCTGCTCTTTATGATAAGCCTTTCTATGACGGTGGACTTCTTCTTAGAGAAGACTTCCTTGAGAAAAAGGGATTTTCCGCACCTAAGACCTTTGATGACCTCTACAAGATCTTAAAAGCATACAAGGAAGAGAATCCTAAGTCCTATCCTCTTACCATACTTGCAGGACCTAGAGTGCTTTACAGATTTACCATGCCATCATTTGGCATAAGCGTAGGCAAGAACAGCTCTTCAGGTTCCTATACCTTAAGCTATGACTATGACAAGAAGGAATACTTTACAGGCGCTATAGATGACAAGTGCAAAGAGTACTTTGCTTTCTTTGCAAAGCTATATAAAGAAGGTCTCTTAGATCCTGAAATGGCAGATCCTATAGATGGTGACAAGTGGGCAAAATGCCTCGCAGACGGAACTTCAATAGCTTCTTGGGCATATTATGACCAGATAGGCGGAGTTGCCGCAGCATCCAATATCAAAGGCTTCAAGCTCCAGATGTACGCTCCTCTTGAAGGACCAAGCGGTGCTCACACACAGCCTCGTTCAAGAACAGTAGGCGGAATCATGTTCCCAACCAGCACAACCAAGAGAGCTGACTTCGAGCAGGTTGTAAGAAAGATTGATGAAATGTTCTATTCAGAGGAAAACGCTAAAGTATGGTGCTTAGGCGTTGAAGGCGTTACCTATAAGATGGAAGGCGACAAGATAGTTTATAACGAAGAAATACAGAAGGCTCCTAATGGAATCTTCAAGCAGATGCAGGTTGACTACGGTTGTGGTGCCAACGGAACCCAGCAGGTATGGCTCCTTGACTTAGAGCTTACAAAGTATGATGACAACTTCAAGAAGATAAACGAAGAAGTTGCTGCAATGCCTGATGCAATTCAGTCCGTACCACCAGCACCTGCCTTTTGATGATGTAACTGCAGAAGATGCCGCTTCACTCTCCACCCCTCTTGCTGACAAGTTTGAGGTATGGGCAGATGCATTTATCACAGGCAAAAAGAGCGTAGATAGCGACTGGGATGCTTATGTAAAAGAAATGAAGGATCTCGGAATCGAAGAATACTGCAAGATGTATAACGACAACCTTTAAAAATAATTTAATCCCCAAATCATTTATCCTAGTGTGCTAAGCAGAATAGGATGTTTGCGGCAGGTTGGATGAATGATTGGGATATCTTACATTTTATGGCTGCTTATAAAAAGCAGCCACAATTTCAAAAGGATAACAGGTATGAAAGAAAATAAATCAGCTGAAATCAGGAAAAACACCGTTAAAAAGATATTTGAAAAGATATGGTGCATTGTATCTTATGCTCCTTATCCCCCTCATCTACTTCACCTTATTTAAGTATGTACCTATGGCGGGCAATGTACTTGCCTTTAGAAGATATCAGCCGGGTAAAGGTATGTTTGGTACAACCTGGACTCTAAGGTATTTTCATAGGTTCTTAAAAGATCCAAGCTTTTGGCAGGCATTTAAGAATACCCTTGTCATTTCTCTTACAAACTTAGTAATTAACTTCCCATTGCCAATTATTTTCGCAATACTGGCTAATGAAATTACTAATAAGACCTTTAAGAAATTTGTGCAGACAGTTTCTTAGATGCCAAGATTTATTTCTACAGTTGTAGTAATAGCTATAATGAATGAAATACTCTCTCCAAGCTCAGGTATATTAAATGAAATACTTAAATCAAACGGTATGGATCCGATTTATTTTATGAATGAGCCTGCATTCTTTAGACCTCTTTATATAATTTCAGAGGCTTGGCAGTATACCGGCTGGACAGCCATTATCTACCTCTCTGCCATTACAGGCATAAGCAGTGACCTCTATGAGGCTGCGGAGATAGACGGTGCGGGTAAGCTTCAGAAGATATGGTATATAACCATTCATTCCATTATGCCAACCATTATGGTTATGCTAATCCTTAACATAGGAAGACTACTAAGCCTTGGATATGAGAAGATTCTTCTTATGTACACCCCTTCCAACTCAGGTGTGAGCGACATCATAGACACCCTTGTTTACAGAACAGGCCTTATGAACCAGAACTACTCCCTTGCTACTGCCATAGGTCTTTTTGGCGGTATTATCGGTCTTGTACTGGTGTCGGGCGCCAATAAGCTTAGCAGCAAGATTACCGGAAATTCTTTATATTAAGAGAGAAGAAAGATGATGAAAGAAAAAGAAATCGTAAAATCAAAAAAGCCTCAAAGCTTTACCAGTAAGGTATTTAACTTTGCCATCTATGTAATAATGGCCTTGGTGGTTATTATCTGCGTGATACCTTTCATATATATGCTTGCCCTATCCCTCTCGGGCACCAAGGCAATACTTAACAATCAGGTTTACTTACTACCTGTGGACTTCAATGTAGATGCCTACAGACAGATATTTGAATATCCTAACTTCTTCAGGGCTTATGGAAATACATTTCTTTACACTATCCTTGGTACTTCCATAGCTATGTTTATGACCATTATGTTTGCTTATCCACTCTCAAAGGTTGACCTTAGAGGACATAAGTTTTTCATCAAGCTTGTGGTATTTTCAATGTTCTTTACAGGCGGTATGATACCTAACTACCTCCTTGTAAGCTCCCTTCACCTTGCCGGCACAAGGTTTGCCATGCTGTTACCTTTTGCCATAAACCAGTTCAACCTTATAATTATGGTCAATTCATTTCAGTCCTTCCCACACGAGCTTGAAGAGGCAGCACTTATAGACGGACTGGGCTACTGGGGGATACTTAGGAGAGTAGTCATTCGCTTTCAAAGCCTGTAGTTGCAAACCATTGCCCTCTACTATGCGGTATTTTTCTGGAATGACTGGTTTAACTCACTCATCTACCCTAAAGAGCGACCAGTATCCTGTAATGCTCTTACTTAGAAATATAGTAAACGGAACCCTTATGGTGGGTGACGGAGCAGGCTCTGCGGACAAGAGCACCATTGGTATAGCTATAAAGACTGCTGTAATTATAACTTCAACTTTACCAATAATTATAATATATCCGTTTTTACAGAAATACTTTTGTAAAAAGGATTGACTGTAGGGGCTGTGAAGGATAATGAATATGAAAGATAATATTAATTTGGATGAAATCTATACAGAACAAAGAAATCCGCTTACAATGCACATTGATGAGGAAAGTACCGAGGGGATTATAAGGCTTATGAACGGCGAGGATGCAAAGGTTGCTCTAGCCGTAGAAAAGAAATTCCAAACATCGTAAAGGCTGTAGACCTCATCACAGAGGCTATCAGAGGCGGTGGACGACTCATTTACTGTGGCTGCGGTACTTCAGGAAGACTGGGTATACTTGACGCAGTGGAATGTCTCCCTACCTTCAGTGCAGATTCTACAGTTATAGATGCTTTTATGGCAGGTGGAAATGATGCTCTGTTTAAGGCTGTCGAGCACGCCGAGGACAGCAAGGAGCTGGCTGTCAAAGACATGAAGGAGAGACATTTTACAGCTAAGGATATACTTTGTGGAATAGCCGCAAGCGGAAGAACTCCTTATGTCATAGGAGCTATGGAGTATGCCAAATCTCTTGGCGCTAAGGTAATCTCTGTAACCTGTGCTAAAGATAGCGAGATAGACAGACTCGCCGACATAGGAATCGCTCCTAAGCTTGGAGGAGAGGTCGTTACAGGCTCTACCAGGCTAAAAAGCGGTACTGCTCAGAAGATGATATTAAATATGCTCTCCACCGCAACCATGATTAAGCTTGGCAAGGTCTACAGCAACCTCATGGTGGACGTCAAAGCCACAAATAACAAGCTTGTGGAAAGATGCATAAGGATAGTTATGGCTGCTACGGGAACCGATAGAGAGAATGCTCTTAACTGCCTTGAAAAATGTGGTTTTTCCGCTAAGACAGCCATAGTTATGATACTCTGCGCTGTGGATGCGGGCGAGGCTGAGAAGCTTCTAAGCTCTAATTACGGACGAATTTCTGATATACTGAGGAAAGAGTAAATGAGAGTATTAAATGGAATAGACCACCTTGAAAGATGCTCATAACCTGCTAAAAGGTAAGAGGATAGGGCTTATAACAAGCTCTGCCGGTGTAACTGTAAACTTAGAGCATGATACCTCTGTATTTAAGAGGCTTGGCTACCATATAGAGACACTTCTTGCACCGGAACACGGAATCTGGGGAAATATCCCTGCAGGCGAGGTTGTAAGCGATGGCACAGACAGGCTTACCGGGCTGCCTATAACCAGCCTCTACAAGAAAGATAGAAAAAATCTTCCTAAAGAAGTAATAGAGAGGCTTGATATCATTGTCTATGACATTCAGGATGTCGGAAGCAGGTTTTACACCTATATTTCACTACTTAAAAATGTGATGAATGACTGTAAAAAAGCAGGTCTCCCCCTCCTCGTTTTGGACAGGGTAAATCCTTTATCAGGCAAGGTGGAAGGAAACATCCTTAAGGAGGAGTATTTTAGCTATGTAGGCTGTTTCTCCCTCCCACAAAGATACGGACTGACTGCTGGCGAGGTTGCAAGGCTGTTTGACAGTGAAATAGGGCTTAAAGACAATCTCCATATCTTGGAGGTATTAAACTGGAACAGAAATATGCTCTTCCCCGAGACAGGTCTTACCTTCATGCCTCCAAGCCCGAATATACCAAACTTTGAGACAGCCCTGGCCTATGTGGGGCTTTGCCTGCTTGAAGGAACCAACATCTCTGAAGGACGGGGAACTACCCTGCCTTTCCTACAGTTTGGCTCTCCCTTCATAAAGGCAGAGGTGCTAGCAAAGGAATTAAACGGCCTGAAGCTCCCTTCAGTCATCTTTACTCCTGCATTTTTCACCCCTACATTTTCAAAATACAAAGGGCGAGCTATGTGAGGGAGTTTTGCTTCATATCACTGACTATCACGAGTTTAGGGCTGTAGAAACGGGCTTTAGGATACTATATACTATAAAGCGGCTATACGGAGATGACTTTAAGCTCCTGCCAAAGGAAAGGGAAAATACTCACAGCTTCTTCACTTTGCTTACGGGAACTGAGCTTTTTACCAAAGAAAACACAGATATAGAAGAACTGATTGAGATATTTAGGAAAAGATAGTGAAACATTTTTAAGCACTGCAAAGGGTATATTTTATGATACAAGTGTGGGAAGTATACAAAATTGAATGTGGCTTTCCCACGAGAGAATTATTATCTTTTAAAAGCAATATATTACGTAAGGAGGAACAATATGTCTGATATGCTTGTAAAGCTCTATGATTTACCTGATTCTGCGCCTATCTACAAGAGATGTAAGGACGCAGGGGTGGAAATAAGGAGGGCAATGACTCCTGACTTAAGACGGATAGTTAAATGGGTTAGCGAATATTCAAGCGACTATGCCGCAGGGGAATGTGAAAGCTGCTTTGGAAAAAGCCCTGTCTCCTGCTTCATAGCAACAAGAGGCAGTGAAATAGTGGGCTATGCCTGCTACAACGCTACTGCCAAGGACTTCTTCGGCCTACCCGTGTACTTGATAGCGAGCAGGGAAAAGGCATAGGTGCGGCCCTTCTTCTTAGGTCACTTGAGGCTCTTAGGGAAGAGGGCTACGGCTATGCCATCATTGGCTCTGTAGGACCAGCCGACTTCTATACCAAGGTATGTGGGGCAACACTAATAGAGGATTCAACTCCGGGCATTTTACAAGGATTTCTTAAGAGGCTAGTTAAATGGAAAATGCGATATTTAACATTAAAAATGCAGATGAAACTAAGTTTGCCATCGGGCTTATGAGTGGCACAAGCGTAGACGGGATAGACGCTGCCCTTGTGAAAATAAGCGGTGCAGGCCTTGACACCAGGGTAAGCCTTGTAAGCTTTTATCACGCTTCCCTTTAGCGAAGAAGTTAGAGCTCATATCCTCTCCCTTGCTGATCGGGAAGCCTACCGACATGGAAGAGGTCTGCAGGATGAATATGTTAATCGGCGAGCTTAGCGCTGATGCCTGCGAGGAAGTTATCAACAAAGCCGGAATAGATAAAAAGATATAGCCTTTGTGGAAGTCATGGTCAGACTGTATGGCATGAACCTGTAAAGGTTGATTTTCTAGGTAGCTTTCAATTCCACCTTACAGATAGGGGATTCCTCTCCTATAGCTGAAAGGCTTGATACTGTGGTTGTAAGTGACTTTAGAGTGAGGGATGTGGCCGCCGGAGGAACAGGTGCACCTCTTGTGCCTTATACCGAATTTGTCCTCTATAGCGACAGTAAAAGGAATGTAGCCCTCCAAAATATAGGCGGAATCGGCAACATCACCATTCTAAAAAGGCTGTAGCCTGGATGAGGTCTTTGCCTTTGATACAGGCCCCGGAAACATGTTGATAGATGGCTGTATAAGTCGTATCACAGGCGGTGAGCTAAAGTATGATGAGGGAGGAAGGCTGGCAGAAAAGGGCGAGCCCAACAAGGAATTGCTGGACTTCATTATAGAAAATGATGACTATATAAAGCAGACACCTCCTAAGAACAGCGGGCGCGAGAGATATGGCTCAAAGTTTTTGGATAGTATAATAAAAGAGGGAGAAAGGCTTTCGGTGGCAAGTGAAGACCTGCTTGCTACAATCACTGATTATACGGCTTTTACCATATATTATTCTATAAAGAATCATTGCAAGCTGACACCCGATAGGCTGATAGTAGGTGGAGGGGTGCCAACAACCACACTCTGATGAGTCATATAAGAAAATACCTCCCTGACACCGAAGTTATAACCAATGAGGACTTGGGGCTTAGCGGGGATGCGAAAGAGGCTGTTGCCTTTGCCCTCCTTGCAAATGACTGCCTATACGAAAGATGTAACAACGCACCAATGGCAACAGGAGCTAACCACCCTGTCATTATGGGTAAGATTACAAGATAGAAAGGGGGCCCAGATTATCAGATACATAGTAGGAATAGACGGAGGAGGCAGCAAGACAAACCTTGAGGTGAGGTTTTTTGACAGCCTTAATTCTCCTTGTGATATACTTAACAAAGAAAAAAGGAACTTTAAGAGCGGTCCCTTAAATGTAAAAAACATAGCCTCAGGCAGCCTTAATGAAGCCGTTCTTAGCATGTTAAACTTCTTAAAAGGGCTTGAAGGCGGGCTTAAGCCTGCGAAATGATAGTAGTGGGAACAGCAGGTGCAAAGCAACCCTGAAATAGTAGAAAACATAAGAAAAGCATTTAGTGGGAACGGTTACAGTGGAAAGCTTGTCATAGTTGGAGATGATATAACGGCACTTAAGGGTGGTCTTTCCGGAAGGGCAGGCGCTGTACTAATATCTGGCACAGGCTCTATATGTAACGGCATAGACCAAAAAGGGCACAGCCTAAGAAGCGGGGGCTGGGGCTATCTCATAGATGATGTCGGCTCAGGCTATGCCATAGGCCGTGATATACTTAGCCGTGTAGTGAGGGAAAATGACGGACGAAGTGAGAAAAGCGTACTTACTGAACTAGTGTATGAAAGACTTAATATATCTTCAATCCCTGAGCTTATTGCCTATGTATATTCTGAAAACACAGGCAAGAATGATATTGCCGCCCTCGCCCCCCTCATTGCAGAGGGAATGGCAAATGGAGATGAAGCATCTATATATATCTGCGACAAGGCAGTCTCTGAGCTTTGCTCCTTAGCTGAGGCAGTTATAAAAGGCCTAGATAGTAAGAATCCAGAGCTTATGCTAAGCGGTAGCATACTAACTAAGCTCCTCCCTGTGAGGGAGAGGTTTATAAAAGCTTTTAAGTCAAGAAATGAAAATGTAAAGATTAGTGAGCCTGAGCACAGCGCAGAAACTGGAGCTGTACTCATTGGGGCTGAGATGATACTTCAAGAGGGCAACCTGTTAGAAAACAATAGCTAGGATAGAAAAATTGTTGTAACCCACTATATAAGGGATTACAACGATTTTTTATACACTTTAAATCAAAACTTCCACCTAATTGAGCTTTCGCTCACTACTTAATTTTTTTCGGCATTATCCACCTTAGAATCTTCTCCTGAAGTCGTATCTTTCAGCATCTTCCACCTTCTTAAGTTCCTTTTTCCTTTTCTGCTTTTTCAAGCTCTTCTATAAGCGATTTCTTGTGGTTTTTGATCTTTTGGAATTAGCCATCATGTACTGCACTCTTTGCACTAATGTAGAGCTTCATGTCGTATTCCATAAGGGCACTCTCGTCTTTTGGCGAAACCTTATCTCCCCTTGATATCCTTCTAAATATCTCTAAGACAGCTCCAAATCGCCTTGCTTCCTTACCCTTTGCGTCTGCCTGCTCTTTAGCCTCTTCTGCGGCTTTTTTCAATTCTTCTGCAGCTGCCGCAAGCTCTTCCTTCTTCATCCTTGCTGCCTCTGCCTTTTCATCTTCCTTAGTGCTTTCACCTTCAGAAATAATTTTATTCTCTTCGCTTTTTAGCGGTTTTTTGGATTTTTCCGACTTTCTATAGCTGTAGAGATTAATCAAATTTCCTTGTATCTTCATATCACACCTCCCATCACAACACATTGTCTTAATTCATATATCGGATTTGTGTAGATATTATTTAGGCTTTCATCATTTACTTCTTTATCAGCTCATACCATATTGACCTACTTCCACCATACTGCGCAATCAAACCATTATCTACCATTATTTTCAAAACACGACCTGCAGTTGATTGGCTGGTTTCAAGTAGCTCCTGTGCCTTTTTTCTTGTTATTATTTGGTGTTCATTCAAATAATTTAAGATTTTCTCCTCCCTTGAACTTAGGTATGAACTTCCCGACTCTCTAACTACACCAATAACTTCTGGTTTGTTATTTACATAATTCAAATTAGGAAGGGTAATTTTAAATGCATTACTTGTTGTTTGTATCTGAGGTTGTACCGCTGAATCAGCATAGGCTTCCAGTATTTTTTTCATGCCCGTACCATAGGCCTCAATAAGCTGTAATCGATAGAATATATTAGCTAGATGTGGATTTCTGCAGACAGAAACACCCACCAACACGTCGTCAAGTTCCAAACCGGAGATAAGCCCACCAACAGACACAAATTCTATTCTGTCATCATAAATGCTTATCAATGTAGCGGCTCTAAATGAGTAATCACGATGCACAAGCGTGTTCATAAGTGCTTCATGAAGAGCTACCTCCGCAATCTCTGGCATCAATACGCAGGAGTTTATGGAAGGTTGAATGAGTCTTATTGTATAAGTCAATATAATTATAGACCTCATTCATTTGCTGCATAATAGAGCCGCAAAACTCTCTTCTGTCCTTAAACACATTTTGGTTAGTTCCCTCAAAAACTGCTGCCTTTATGGTGAATGGACATTGTTCAGACAGTAGCAAACCAAGATTGGTATACAGGCCATCAGATGAAATCATTTTCAAAGTCTGTATCTGCGGCTGCCCAAATGCAACCTTTCGGATTTTAAACTCTTTTTTTGTAGTCTCAAAAGTTAGCATCTGATTTAGTGAACGCATATCCTCAAAGCTATCACCATCTGTTTCTTTTTTGATGCTTTCCTGTACTATAGCTTTTAACTCAATAGATTCAGTTTCTCTAAACTCCATTCAACTCACCCCCCTTCATATTCTACTCATATTCTAATCATTATAATCAATTTTGTCAATATTATGATTAGAATACAGGTAGAAAAAGGGAGCATAAAATTAGGGCTTATTGCAATCCCAGTTCTAGACTTTTTTTATCTATCATATAACTCTATGCAAAACAATGGTTCTATATTTACAGTCTTCAAAACTCCCTTCAAGCAATGTCTCTTCTTCCCTAAATTCAGTCTCAGGAACTGCCGGAAAATAGGTGTCAACATCCTCATACGCCCTGTCGTACCTGGTTAAAATAACCTCATCCGCATATTTTAGGCTCTCCTCATAGACCCGTCCCCCACCCTACGACGTATAGGTCTTTATCAGGGAATTTTTGCTTAGAATATTCTACAGCTGTCGTAAGGCTCTCGAAGGTAATCACCCCATCATTTTCATACTTCTTGGTTTTGGAAATTACGATATTTACCCTGTCAGGCAGGGGCTTACAGCCAAGTGATTCAAAGGTCTTTCTACCCATAAGGACAATGTGTCCTATGGTTAGTCGCTTAAAAAGCTTTAGGTCTTCAGGGATTTTAAACAGGAGGTTCCCTGAGTTGCCAATGGCGAAGTTTTGATCTACTGCTGCTATTAGTTTGGTTTTCATAGTTTTTTCCTTTGTCTGTGTAATACTATGGGAATATTTATACTACCTTATTACTAGCTATCCACCCAGTTCTCTAATCTTAGCCCATCTATCCTCTCAAATTCTTTAATATTATTAGTGACAACAGTATAGCCAAGAGACCTGGCATGCCCTGCTATCATCATATCCAATGGGCCTATAGGTGTACCTTTTCTCTCTAATTCCGCACGTATCTCTCCATACCCTTCTGCCGCACTGATATCAAAGGGCAATATTTCTATATCTGTAAGCAACAATGTAAGAGCGATACGGTTTTTGTCAACTGCTTTTACTTTTTCTACTCCATGTATAAGCTCAGCGTAAGTTACTGAAGATATGCATATTTCACTTGGATTATGCTCTTTCAGTCTTTCAATAACTTCTCTTGGCTTATGCTTTATGGCATATATGCAAATGTTGGTATCAAGCATATATCTCATAACTCTTCCCTCTCATGAGCTCTCTGATCTGCCCTGCCTTCAGCCATATAATCTTCCGAAAACATATCAATGGCCTGCAATACAGACTCCCACTTATCTGACTTGGGAGAAAGCAAAACTATATTCCCGATTTTATTGATTGATACTTCATTGGCATCAAATCTATATTCCTTTGGCAGCCTAACTGCCTGACTTCCACCATTTTCAAATATTTTGGCTGTCATCATATCCATCAACCTCCTTTTTATTAAATATATATTAAAGTATATACTAAAGTCAATGCTTATTTTTAACCAATAAGAAGCTTAACTCTCTATCCCATATCAGTTCTTATTTTTTTCGCTTACTTAATAATTAAATAAGTCAAGACTTTTCATTTTAAAATGTAAAAAGATGGTGAATTGCAAAAGTAACTTCCACGCCTAAGTTTAAATTTTTTTATTTTTAGCTACGGTACGGAAGTTACTTTTTCAAATAACACTGCGAGGCAGCATTTTTTTATATCTAAAAAAACTTCCCCATTTACATTAAATAGTGTATAATAATTATAGTTTTGTTTGATATTTGATTTAAGTTTTGATAAAAATATTGGTATATGAAGGAGAGTACAAAAATGAGTTATCAGGAAATTGCTAAAGATATGATTGATAAATTACCGTCTGATAAGATGATTTATGTCATAAATATTTTTTGGAAAATTTAGGTGAAAATGTATGGGATTAGTCTTTATCCAAATTATGAGCCAAATAAAAGAAACCTTAGAAGCTATTGAAGAAGTAGATAATATGATAAAAGAAGGAGTAGGAGAGCATTTTTGAAGGGAGTACAACAGAATTTTTGAATGGAATTTTTAGGGGAGTAAGAGTATGCTAAAACTTAATGTATCTACTAAATTTAAACGAGATTATAAAGTATGTAATAAAAGGATATAATCTACAATTACTGCAGATAGTGATTGATATTTTGCGAATACCTGAATCTCTTGAAAAAAATATAAAGACCATAAGCTAAGTGGGAACTATGAAGGATGTAGGGAATGTCACATTTTACCGGATTGGCTCCTAATATATCGTATTAATGATGATGAGTTGTATCTTGTTCGTATCGGAACACATTCTGATTTGTTTGGAATTTAGTGCTGGATTTTCAAAGTGAATTGAAAAAGTAAGTTCCACATCTTGACCTCAATATTTATATCTAGGCTAAGAGTGGAACTTACTTTTTGACAGTGTGCCAGATTGTGTGATTGTGGATATGGGCCATAACCTCCTTGAAAATATATCACTTACCTATAGAGGTCCTCAAGTGTCAGCAGTGTAACTTCTCCCTGCATTTCTGCCTCCAACAGTGCCTGCGTAAAGCCCCCTTTGGAAAAAATATAATAGTGGAAGATTCCGTTCTGGCGAAATACTGCTGCATATCTGCGCAGCAGTTCCATTCCTCGATTCCAATCTTCTCATTCCGATATTTGCAGGAACCAATCAGATACTCGTTTCCATCTACCGGCGCCCCCCACAATGTCGATCTGTACCTCCCTACGGGTCTTAGAATCCGTTCCCCACCACTGTCCCACATTACTAAGCAGAATCGGTAGGTCTTTCGCATAGCGAAGCAAATATTCCTGGCACATTTTTTCAAATACTAGTCCCATATAATCAGGGTAAAAGCGTTTCACCGCCTGTTCATAGATAAGACGCATCCGCCCGGCGCTGATGACAGACATATTCCGAGGAACGAAACGATACCAAAATCGAAAAAAGTTATCGTCAATGGCATAGATCGTTTTCTTGCCGGGCTTCTCCGTAATCGGCGTTTCCTTTTTCAAAATTCCTAAATCCAGCAATACCTTCAAGTACTTCGCACATACGCCGGATTCCAATCCGACCTTTGTGGAAATCTCGTTGGAGTGGCTGGCTCCTGCGGCAATCGCTGAAATGACAGAGTTGTAGATGGCTGGCTCCCGCAGTTCCTGCTTTAACAAATTTTCTGGCTCCTCAAACAGGTAACTGGAGGTGCTGAACAGGTTATCCAAAAGAGCTTCGTCCAAATTGCTTTCCACATCCAGTTTATTGATATAGTGCGGAATACCGCCAGTCACGCCATATAAAAGCGCCTGGTCGGCAGCTTTCAGTTCGGGATGAAACTCAGTAATCTCCCGGTAGGTCAGCGCCTGAATCTTAAACTGCGCCGTGCGCCGCCCATACAGAGGGCTTTCATACCCCAGCACCTGGTATTCCATAAAGCTCATAGAGGAGCCACACAGTACGAGATAAATCCTGCTGTCCTGCCAGCTATGATCAATGATATGCTGGAGCCTAGAGGAAATCGACTTTTCCGCTTTCGCAAGATATGGGTATTCATCAATGACAAATACCAACCGTTTCTCCATCGCCATCCCGGTAATAGCCTCCAGTGCGTCCTCATAGCTCCGATAGGTAGGGAGCACTGGTGCTGTCCGAGTTCTGACAGGTATAAATCGCCCTGGAGAGCGCTTCCAGATTTTCCTGAGAGGATGCGTTTAGGGCGGAAAAATAAACGGTAGGTTTTTCCTTTACAAAATTCGTTGATCAGGGCAGTTTTGCCTACGCGTCGCCTACCATAAATGACAACACACTCAAAATGGCCCTTTTTATAGCGGTTATTCATGGTGCGGAGTTCTTCTTCCCTACAATAAAACATAGTAACCTCCTTACTTATACAGATTGCTGAGTTACGAGTTGGTGTATTATGAGTTTATTATATACATTATTACGGATTTGTCAACTAAAGAGCCTTGAACCTTTTAACGTAAAAAAGATACTCTACAAGCAATTAACCTGTAGAATATCTTTTTATTTTTATTCTCTTAACGATTTACTTCTTCAACAACTCATAACGTACGGAACGGCTCCCTAATTTCTAAAAACTCCCACACTGCCCTAGCTGCTCCCTTCATTCATGCCTTCCACAGCGGCTAGTTCTTCCTCAGTCGCCTTCTTTATATCATCCAGAGAGGCGAAATGCTTCATTAGAGCCTTTCTTCTTACCTTGCCTATGCCCTTTATGTCATCCAGTACGGAATGAACCTGGTTCTTTCCTCTTAACAGCTTGTGGTATTCTATCGCAAATCGATGGGTTTCATCCTGTATCCTTGTAATGAGCTTGAATAGCTCCCCGTGGGTATCTATAGGCTGCTCCACATTGTTATAATATATTCCCCTTGTTCTATGCCTATCATCTTTTACAAGACCTGCTACGGCTATGTCTATGCCCAACTTTTCAAGCACCTTCAGGCAAATATTTATCTGCCCCCTTCCACCATCCATAAGGATAAGGTCAGGGAAGTTTGAGAATTTGCCCTCTTTCCTACTTCCTGCCTTCTCAAGGATTTTCAGCTCTTCCTTTTCCTTTAGGCCATGCTCAAATCTTCTGGTAAGCACTTCCTCCATAGAAGCATAGTCATTTGGCTCCACTACTCCCTTTATTTTGAACTTCCTATAGTCATTCTTCTTAGGCTTTCCGTCTTCAAAAACGACCATAGAGCCTACATTTTCATAGCCACTGGTGTTGGATATATCGTAAGATTCTATCCTCTTTATATCATTTGAGATGCCAAGCAGCTCGCGAAGCTCCTTTACTGCGCCAAGAGTCCTTGCCTGCTCCCTCTTATTCCTCTCGCTGTCCTGATTAAGTACCATGGCAGCATTCTTGTAAGCAAGCTCCGTAAGTCCTGCCTTTTCACCTCTTTTAGGTACCAGGATATTTACCTTGCTTCCCCTTTTGGTCGCAAGCCATTCTGACAAAAGCTCCTTCTCCTCCGGCTCATCCGCAAGCATAATGTCCTTTGGAATGAAAGGAGTTCCTGTGTAATACTGCTTTATAAAGTCTGTATAAATGGCTCCCTTTTCATCGTCTCCTACCTCATCTAGGGAGAAATGTTCACGGCCTATAAGCCTGCCTCCCCTTATGAAAAATACCTGCATTACGGCTTCTTTTCCGGCCTTTGCAAGAGCCAGCACATCTCTGTCGTCTACATTGTCATTGGAGTTTATCTTCTGCCTGTCGCTAAATCTCTTTACATGGGTAAGCATATCCCTGTAGTTGGCAGCTTCTTCAAACTCAAGCTTCTCAGAGGCTTCCATCATCTTGTCGGTAATCATTTTCAAGATAGGCTCATAGTCCCCATTTAAGAACTTGATTACCTCGTCAATCCTCTTTCTATATTCATCAGGCTCCACATAGCCCTGACAGACTCCGTCACACCTGCCTATCTGATAGTTGAGGCAAGGGCGCTCCTTTCCTATGTCTTTGGGCAGATTTCTCCTGCAGGTTCTTATCTTGTATATCTTGTGTATTAGCTCAAAGTCTCACTGATATGGGCAGGATATGGGCCAAAATACTTAGCCTTATCCTTTCCCCTCTTTCTGGTAAACATAACCCTTGGATACTCCTCATCCACCGTCACCTTGATATAAGGGTAGCTCTTGTCATCCTTCATCATGGTATTGTACTTAGGGCGGTGCTCCTTAATCAGGTTACACTCTAGCACCAGGGCTTCAAGCTCAGAGTCAGTTATTATGTATTCAAAATGGTCTATATTCTCGACCATCCGCTTTATCTTGGGAGAATGTCTGTTGATACTCTGAAAATACTGGCGGACTCTGTTTTTAAGGCTTATCGCCTTACCCACATAGATAATTTCATCGAGCTCGTTGTGCATAATGTAGACTCCCGGCTTCCCAGGCAGCTTCTTAAGTTCTTCCTCTATGTTAAACATCTGATACCTCTCTTCTTGAGGTTATTTATATTTGTAGCTTTCTTTATCTATACCTCATAACACTATTCATTTTCTAACATTTCATTTATCTTATCAATCCATTCACAATTTTCGCTTTCAAACCATTCGATAATCTTGCTAAAATTGCTATTGCCAATAATTGAATCATTTTGGTCCAGTAACTTTTACCCTCTCACGCATAGCACTGTAATTTTTTTAGGAGTAATGCAGTTCATAATCTCTTTAATCTGATTTTCCTTTCCTTTATATCCTTTTACTTTTTGTATGCTCCTCTATTATAGGTGCATTGACTTGTTTTGCCTGAGATGTAAGCATTTCATCAGTCCAATGCTTCAGTATTATTTGCATTGTACAGGGATTACTAAATATAATTATTTCATTTGCAATTCCCATCAATTCCATGAAATTCATTTATTTTTTTCTTTTAATATCATCATACTGTTCATATGGTTTCTTATCCGTATCGCAAAAAATAAGTACAGCCTCATAGGCTCCATTTTGATAACGATCTTGATATCGTGCAGGTATATTTCCATTACCTTCAGCATTTACCAATGAAACCTCATATTGTTCATTCCATACTTTCAATTCTTTTTAATCTGTCTATGTATTTATATTCCTCATTCCCTCGCAAATGATACATACTTTACGTTTATTGTATAGGCTGGGGCGTCTATTTGACATCGAAATCACCCACCTTTACATTACCCTTAATACTCAGTAGTGAATTAATCAGTTCCGGATCAGGTAGTGCACCTAGCACACCCTTTTTGTATTTTTCTATGATATCAGTTGTATCTCTTATTCCATCCTCTGCTGTAAAATCGGCTAGCGAGTATACATATACCCCCTCTTCATCTTTATGTACGAACCAAATCTGCTCTTTACGAAACATTCTTTTGCAATCCATTAGATTAATATCATGAACTGTAAATATCATCTGGGCACTCTCATTCAATTCATTATTAAACATTGCTACAATAGCCCTTGTAAGCTTAAAATGAATGCTGCTGTCCAGTTCATCTATAACTAAAATCTTACCTTGCTCAAGAGCTTCAATCACATAGCTCGCAAGAGCAGCGATTTTCTTTGTACCTGTAGAATCAAATAATAAACTTGGCACCCTAACTCCCTTGTATGTAGACACCAGCCTTATCTGATCCATTAAATTCTCAACGACATCAAGGACTTCCTCTTCAGGCTTGTCGTTACTTCCCTCAAATTCTGTCTCAATGTTATCCATTTCTACGTACTCAAAATTATCTAAATATAAGTCTGCATTCTTTATAAAAGCCACGATTTTGTTTTGTAGACTATTCTTATTTTTCATCAACTCAATCGTGTGTTTCATAGGGATATTATTCATATTTACAACTTCGATGCCAATCCAATTAAATGAGATTTCATTTCAGCCATTTTCTCGAATTTACTTTACATCAATTAAGTTGTATAATAAATTATTCTTTGAAATAACAGAAAACATCCCTTGTAAATTTTCATCAATGCACTTATACTCACCGCTTAGGCTATCTTTTTAGCCAGCAAACTTCTTTTTCATTATCATATTCATCTTTTTTTAATCTCAGAGAACTTTTCATATATATATTCTTTGTTTTTGTACATCATACTTAAAGTCGTATGCAAACTTTCTGCCTGTTGACATAAATGTCATCCCCAATTCGCATACGCTATTACCAGTAAATATATTGGTCATCAGTTCATTCTCTTCATCTAAAAGTATGCCCTCTAATGGCTCTAATACACTTTTATAAGGCAAGTTTTACCTGCATTGTTAGGGTCCATATATCCCAACTGTTTTAAGTATGTTGAATTTATTTTCTTTATGAACATTTGAGCTAAACTTCTTGCTTCTCATGTTCTGCCTTCATTGAAAATGTAATTTCATCTCTGAACGCATAGCAGTTTTCTGCTCTTTACCTCTATAATCATAGTGTCTCCTTCAAACAGGTTATTTGACTTCGATAAGAGTATTATATCATATTTTATTTTTATGCAATTATTTTCCATTAAAATAACTACTTCCACTTCCTATCCAAATGATTCCTTACTATCTCGCATTCAGCTAAGTGGCAGTACTTTGGCAGGTTTTCATTGATAACCGTTAGCAAAGCTTTTAGCATCAGCCTCCATGTTGGTATATATAGCAGCACAAAGCTTTCTCATCCCTTTCAAATACCTTGCAGTTCTCAGCCTTGAGTCACCTCTAATATAACAGCCTCAATCTCCTCAGGATAGATGTTTCTCGCATTCTTCCCTATGATGACCCTCTTTTTCTCCCTGTCAAAAATAGTTTATCTCCATCTAAATACCCTATGTCACCTGTTCTAAAGTATCCGTCTTCAGTCAAAAACTTCCTGTAATAATCCTCTCTCCATAATAACCAATGAAAATATTCTCACCTTTTACAAGGATTTTCACCGACTCCGTTTTCATCAGCCTCATCTATTCTTACCTCTTGATTTTCAAATACCGTCCCCACAGAGCCATCTTCCTGCTCATCAGAATATTCCACGCTGATAAGTGAGGCTGTTTCAGAAAGACCGTAGGCATTTAGCAGGGTTATTCCCTCCTCTACCATCATTTCACGAAGATGAGGCTCTAGAATCGCACCACCGCAAAATACAATCCTTGCCTTGCCTCCTAGCAAGGTCTTAACAGAAATCCCCTTTTCCCTTTTTGCAAGGTAGATTTTCTCGAGGAAGACTGGTACTGAGCTAAGTATGGTAGGCTTCACTTCAATGAGTTCCTCCACTATTTTATTCTTATCACTGCAAAGATAAATCTTCATACCTGTATATAGGGAATAAATGAAATTGCAAAGTCCTCCGTAGGTATTGCTAAGCGGCAAAAAGAGGTAGGCAGAGTCCTCATTTGTCATCAATGCCCTTTTTAAGAGATTTTCCAGATTCACAAACATATTCTTCTGAGAGAGCATAACTGCCTTTGGTACCCCTGTAGTTCCAGAAGAAAACACTATTCGTGAGCAGACTCCATCATTCACCGGATAAGTGGTAAGCTCACTTATCTTCCTCATACATAAAGCAGTTTTGTAAATGAAATAAGCTTTTATTTCACTATTCGTGGTGTCAAAAATCCGAGAAGACCTCCTCTTTTGATGAATCATAGAGTATAGCATCCACATCCACCGTTTTTCATTATGTGTAAAAGCTCTTTCTTAGTCCACTGAGCTGCAAACATCACAGAACAGCCCGTATATGCCATCACAGCGACATCAGCCACCATAAAGGCGTAGGAATTTGCTCCAAGACAGCTATCCTCTTTCCTGTAAGCCCCTCTTCTTTAAGATAGGAGGCTGCTCTTAGCACATCCTCATAGAAATCTCCATAGGTATGAGGGACAAATTCTCCCTCCACTTTTTCAAAAAAATATATTGATGTTCCTTCCATTTCTCATGATTTTTCAAGTAAAAATCTCAGCTATTTTTATTTCCCATTTCACTTCCTTATATCTTCTCTTCTTGTCTTTAATTTTCGCTTTTTACTTTTATTTATTATTTTTGCTTTATATCTTGGCTTTTTATCTCGGCTTTTTATCTCAGCTTTTGCCTATCTTTGTTATTTCTATCTAACTTATCTTTTTCAGCCATTCGTTTCAGCTTATTATAATTGATTTTTACTATGATGCTTAGCGTCGCAAGGGATTTTAGATAGAAAGGTAATAACTATATCTTCTCCTATATCCCATTCTTTCACAAGGTATCGCAAAGCCTCTTCCTCACAGCTTCCCTCAACAAACAAAAAGTTCTTCCCTCGTGATAAAAAAACCGCAGCTTTTCTTATACCTGAAAACCTTCTTATAGTATCCTGTTCCAAGTTATTTTGAGAAAATATCTCCCTTTTTTCCTCTTACAAATACATCTTTTCTACCCAAGTAGAATAGTTTCCCCTCCACTATCCTTCCCAAATCACCTGTTTTATGCCAGTACAGCCCATTTTCATCCACTACTCCACGCTTGTTTTCAGGGTTTAGATAGGCTGTAAGAACCACATCGGAGTGTACCATGATTTCATTATTCTCATCAGTCTTGATACATACTCCCGAAACCGCCTCACCAAGCACAGTCTGTCCTTTTTTCAGGTTATTTATATATTCATCCAAATCAGTCTTACATATAAGGTTACATTCAGTTGCGCCGTAGATGTAGGTTATCTTTGCATTTTTGAAATTTTATTTCTGATTAGCTCTGCCTCATAGAGGTTTAGTACGGCACCGCCGATATATCCCTCCTCAACCTCCTGAAAGAGAATCTCAGTCTCCAAGCAAAAATCCGGAGTGGTTATAACCACCTGTGCAGGCAGTTTTTGCAGGCGGCTAGCCCTATCAAACAGCCTTAAAATCTTTGGCTTTTTTGTAGGCATTATTATCCCACTGTAACCATTTAAAATATTTACAAAATGATACATAAATGAGGTATTTAAGACTACTGTGTCTTCACTTCTCGCATTTATATTACACCTTACAAGGTCTAACTGGCGGTAAAGGTCATCATGGCTTCGCAAAATTATCTTAGGTCTTCCCATAGAACCCGTAGTCATCGTAAGCACAGCCACCTCTTCACCCTCTATCTCTGTACACTCAGGCCTTCCCGGCATTTTGTAAGGATATCCGGCCTCATTTTTAGCAATTATCTTCTCTATAAGAATCACATCCTTAATCCTTCTAAGCTCGCCAAATACAAGCCTCACAAGCTTTGTCCTGCCCGAGACCGCTATGTAGTCAGCCCTATATTCCTCTAAAGTCCGGCGTATTAGCCTCTTCCCAGCCCAGATATCAATTATCATAATGGAAATCCCAAGCCTGAGGCTGGCAAGCATAAAGACCAAAAGCTCGTAGGAAGGGGCTACAAAAAGTACTACCCTTTCCCCCTTCTTCATCCCTTTTGCCATAAGAGAAGCACAAGCCCTGTCAACATCAGCCCTTAGCTTGTTAAAGCTTATCTTCTTCATCTCCCTGCCCTTAATATCTATAAAGGCAGTTCTCTCCCCATACTTCTTACAAGCATTATCAAAACAATCAACTATCCTGCTCATATCACTCCTGCTTCTTATACACCGAAAAATCCCTGTAAAAATACGATTGGTTCACCCTAAAAAGCAACTTACTCTCCTCTTTTAAAAGGGTAAACTCCTTCTTTGGTAAATATCTTCTGTTTTGCATATTCCAAACGGCAATCCTGGCACCATTGCAGCTTATTTTCTTAAGCTTGTTTACATTTTCCAGAAAATCTTCCTCACTCATATATTCAAAAATGTCCGAAAGATTGAAAAAATCAAGCTTCTCATTTTGAGGGATGTCCAAAAACGAGCCATGTATTAGCTTAATCCTAGATAGTCTTTCCCTGATGACAGGTAGATTCTCTTTCTTCAAATAAAGCGGTATGGCAGTTTTGGTAAAGTTTCCCCTCAGTATATAGCTTAGATACGGATTGTCAAAGTTTGTGCTATTAAATATGCCATACTCAAAGCGTTTTTTGATGTCTACCGCGACATCCCTCTTATCCGCCACATACTCATAAAAACTCTTATCCCTGCCAAGGCTGCCCATTACCTTTATCCCAAAGAACATACGAAATATCGTACGAAACCTAAGGTTATCTATGTATCTTTTATAATAAAATCTCTGCTCTTTTAGTAAAGATAGAGAGCAAAACAGTCGGAGTCTTGCTTCTCTGCAAAATAAAGGGCAGACGAACTTTCTAAATATCTGAAAATATCTCTCGAACTTTCCAATATGGATGATTCCCTTTACAATCAACTCTCTTCTCTGATTAAAGTAGTTAAAGCTCTCTTCGTCCATATAATCCTTTAGAGAAAAAAATGTCTTTAGTCTGTCTGTACTCTCCCTAAGTCCAAAAGAAGGTAAAAATCTCGCCATAGTTTAGTCTCTCTATCGCCGCCATCTTAAGCTTCATCAGGTAAAGCTGGGTTTTATTGATATCAAAGGCATAGATTTTCTTAGGATTAGACAGTAAGAGTGCAAAGGTGTTATCCCCTCCGCTGGCTACGGAAACCCCTGTTTCTCCCTCTTTTATATCTAAGGTCTTTTAAGAGAATATTACTATCCTCCCAGCAATTTGAGTACCTTATAAATGAAAATTTATCCCTTGTCTTCATCCCTCTCATCTATCCTTTCCACCGTTCCCTTCACACCGTCTACACGAACCAGCATTCCATCCTTTATTGTCTCAGTCAGCCCTCTAATGCCTACCACAAGCGGGATTCCCATTTCTCTGGCTATAACTGCCGAATGAGAAAGCACGCTTCCACCCTCTATGATAATCGCCTTTGCCATAGGGAAAAGCACAGTCCAGCCCGGGTCAGTCCTCTTTGCCATAAGGATGAGGCCTTCCACATCTGCCTCCTGTGGGTTTTCTACATATTTCACCCTTCCTGTGACAGCCTTTCCACCGCCTGCAACTCCCTTTAATACACCATCTTCTAAGGACTTTGTTTCCTGCCTCGAGAATATAGGAATCATATTTTCAGCCCTTACTTCACCGTAAAATACATTCTTTCAAATATTTCTTTATCCCTGTTGTCCTCAAATTCCCTTTTTCTTTTCTCTAGCCTTTCCCTAAGTAAGGTTATATTAGGGCTTTCTCCCTCTGCTATCCTAAATGCCTCCTCCTTGGTAAGAAAGAAGATATCCCGAAAATGAGCAATAACTCCGGCTTCTTCCAGATTATGCCCTATGCGGAGAAATATCATCCTCACAATATCATAGATATAAGTCCTGTAAAGCCTAAGATATTCCCTGTTTCTTACAAAGTACTTAGTTATCTTCACAAGCTTTTTAAGAAATAATCTCTTAGGAAATGATACCTGCCTGTACAGCTCTTCCTCATCTATCTTATGGGGCTTATACACAGATGGCTTTTCCTCCATTTGCAGGTAGTTTTTAAGCGTCTTAAAGAGAAAGTCAGGATTTTCTTTAAGGGTAATGCTTTCAAGCTTTAATTCATCCATTACCCTCGCTCCGAAGCGCAAAATATAGTCTCTTAAATGAGCTGAAAACTCAGTATCATAACTTAGATATGACTTAAGCTCTTCCACCGGCTTTGTACGGAACGCTTTGGCTAGCTCCTCATTTTCCCATATCTCATCTACAAGCTGAAGAAGGGCAAGGCTTTGCTTCACGCTTTCCACATTCCCCTGCTTGCTTAGAATCTTCCCAAGAAGCCCCTCGGCATCTTCGATCTTCTCTTTTTTTAAGACCTCATTTACCTTTCCCATAAAGACCATGGCACTCATCTCATTTACTATAGGTGTAGTAAATTCATTCAAAATGGAGGCCTCTATATCCTTATATACCTTAACAAGACTTTTGTTGTCAAATCCTTCAAAGTCATTATTTCTATAATCCTTTGTCACCGCTTCAAACTTACTTGAAAATGCAGAAGTTGCCCTCTTCATGTTAATAAGTTTTTTTGATAAAATAAAAATAAATCTTAAACAGACGAAGCTTAGCTTCTCCTTAGTTTCCTTAAAGCTCTACCTTTACTCCCATCATGTTTTCCATATAGCGTTTATTCTTGTTGTGGCGGGGTAAAGTGCAGTCATCTTATACCAGCCGTTCAGACGGTAGTATATTTTATTTTCATAAAAACTATCATATTTTTCAAGGTCGTAGGCAATGCTATCCACTGCCTCTTTATCAATGAAAAAGTTACCCAGTGTCTGGCGGTAAATCTTCTCATAGACCTCCCTTGCAAAAGCTAAATGTGAGCGGTGTAGTAACTCCTGAGTAGCTTTCTATGATGTTGGAATTATCAGAATTGTTCTTTCTTTATTCTTTTTCAATATGGCTGACATTTGTAATAAGGCGGTTTTGCAAAATATAAATAATCCGTCCTTAACGGAGAATTCGATATCTCTCCCTCGTTTTTTCACATCAATATCCTCTACCCTTAGCCCAAGGCTCACAATCTCCTGTAAGATATTCTCAGAGAGCGGCATAGCCTCATCCACTTCCACTCTGTTGCCAAAACGGTCATAGACTGCATCAAAGCTGTTCTTTTCTCCCGATACCAAGGCCTCACCAAGTCCTGTAACCACGCTGATTAGGACTTCATCAGGATTGTTGGTAAGAGGATTGCTGGTAAACATTACTCCCGAGGCATCGGCCTCCACCATTTTCTGCAAGATGACAGCCATCCCAATATTTTCATTTATTAGTCCATTTTCTTTCCTATATCTCATCGCCCTCTCAGAAAAGCAGGAGAATAGCATTGTTTAACTGCTGTGAACATCTCCTCTCCCTGCCTCACATTCAGATAAGATTCCATCATCCCTGCAAAGGAAAACCTCTCCCCGTCCTCGTCCATAGCACTTGAGCGTACGGCTAAGAGGCAGTCTTCTCCAAAATACTCCCTGACCTTTGAGGTAATCTCCTCTTTCAAGCTTTTATCAAACTCTCTACCGCTTATAATAGAGCAGATTTCATCTCTGTTTTTCTCTTTAGAAAGTAACGACCTAAAATGTTCCATCTCATCGTCCAAAAACTCTAAAAAAGTTTCCGCTGCCAAAACTAAAAATGGTGGAACATTAAAACCTGCCTCGTAAAGCTTCTCAAGTTCAAGCGCTTTCCCACCAAGTTCACAGGCTTCCCCTTGATTTCCCATTTCAAAAATCATCTTTTCTCCTCTTTCCCAGGCTAAACCATATAGAAAAGCATATCAAAGCAGCTAAAAACATCCCCTCTTTTATGCCTGATTCCTCCACAGAAACAGCAAAGTAAATATAGTAAATCCCACTGACAGGTGCAATTAGCGCTGGTATAAAAAGGCGAGAGCTTCTTTAATGATGATTGAAAAAAATAATTCCCACGCTACATAGCCCACCAATGCCAAAATACAAAGTTGAGCACCAAAAACAATGGGGCAGTTAAAATTATAAAGTATTCTAAGTGCTTTCTTGCTTAGCTGCATTTTACCTGTCTTCTCATCCTTTTCATAGTCACTGTCATCCATAAAACGGATAAAAACAGTTCAGTAAAGAAAAGAAAAAATAGTCTAAGTTCTTTTATTTCACCTGTAAAACTCACGAAAACGAGGGCCAATATAAGGATGCCAAGCTGTATATAAACAACCGCTTTTTATACAAAAAGTATCTTATTACTTCCATTTACTCACCCACTTTATTGTAGATTTCTGCCTTTATTCTTGTAGGCACCTCACTTTTTACCGATATAGTTAAACAGCTCCTTCATCTCTTCCTTTGGCTTTTTCGTGCAGGACTTCACCGGCAAGTATCTTCTTAGCCTCATCCCTTGTCAGCTTGCCGTCTCTTACTAAGCTGATTTCAGGCAGGATATGAGGTCTTCCCTCTGCGCACTGGTAGATGTACTTTGTGGCAGGGGTGAATCCTGCAATCATAGTGGTTATGCTGCTCTCCCACAAGCCAAAAGTATTCTTCCTTAAAAAAATGATACGATTTCCTTTTTCATCATAAGGATGATATAGTAGGCTACAAACTCCTGAAGTCATCTCCTTAACATCCTGAAACAGAGCCTTGTTCACCTCATCCCATAGGTTCTTATCAAGCTTTTCATCTATTTTACAAAGCCCCGTATACAGGCTTTGTAAGTCCAGTTCTTTTACAGAGGATAGTCCCGCTCTCACAAGTTCTGAAAAAACATCCTCATCATAGGCACGAAACATCTGCTCAGGGCTCCTGCCGTGGACTATCATTCCTGCATCTATCCTAGAAGTAAGATTTATCATGGATGCGTAGCCTATATGAAAACGAGGCTACGCAGGGCACCAGCCATTTCTTTATGGAATAGGCATAGAAGCGCTTTAATAGGCTCCTCTCAAAGTCTATATATTCATGTTTCACACCAAACTCATTTACAAGTCTGTCTATGTTCTTCTTCCTTCTTCTGAAAGAAAACCGTTGTTCATAGTAAATGCTTTAACATACGGCTTGAGCGGTGAGTCAGTTCATATGGGACAAATACACTGTCCTTCCACCCGATATCCCTACAGCTGCATCGTATGCGTGTTTCCCCCTAACGAGGGTCAATTCTTTCTTCAAACAGTGATTTTTAGCCTGTCATAATCTGTAAGCCTGTCCCTGTCACGAGGTATGCTTCACAGAAGTTACATAGTCCCTCTTTGTTAAATCTAATGTTCCTTACAGTCTCGTCATTTTGAGGCAAAGTGTGCATCTTTGTCTCATTATAGCTCCTTTACATATACAGCGTAGCGCTTCTCATTGTCTTCCACATCCTCGTCAAACCGCCTGAAAGTATCTTTTTGCTCACACTGAAAATGATAAAGCATAGTGTCATAACCTTTATTTTTGACCAACTCACTCCCTAAGTAAAGGAGGGCTAGATAAATCTTTTGTTTTTGATACTCCTTTTTTACTGCACTTGTCTTTGATATAAAGTCTTTTCCATAGCGGTTTTCATAGCCAAATACATAGCCTATGGCTTCTTTCCCATGGAAGGCAATAATTAAAGAAATATCTATTTCCTTTACCCAAGATAGATATAGCTTTTCAAAGACTTCAAACGGGATATCCGAGTACAATAGAGCATCTGAGAAGGCATTTTTTGAGATTTCATACACCTCTTTCACATAGGCAAAAGCCTCTTCCCTCTCTACTGTAACAAAGCTGAATCCCTCTTCCTTTTTTTCACTATAAACCTGCTTACCTGCCTCATTTAGCGGATTATTTATTGTAATTTCAGCACTCCTATATGTGTAGAGCTCCCTGTAGCCAAGCTCCTTTATGTATTCAGGGTAAAATGGTGGGTTGGTGCAGTCAGGAAATAGTTTCATATCAAAGCGGCTGATAGCCCAGCGATAGCTCATCCAAGTACAGTAATTAAGCGGTCCGACAAGGCTAGAATATCCCATCTCCTTAGCCTTATCTTCCATCCTGGAAAATATCTCTTTCCACTCTTCTTTATCTTCTCCAAGTTCTGCAAAGCCAAACATAGCCTTATAGTCTCTCATATTTTTCATTTCTTATCAGGTAGGCAGAGAAGCCCCTGCCTCAAATTTTTTCATAGTAGTTTGCAAGCTGCAAAATGCCTTTTTCTATGTTCATGTTTGCTCCAATTTATGCTGTCTTCGAAGTTTCAGTTCCTAATGTGTAGTACCAAGAGTAAGGCATACTTAAAATACCCTCATATCTTTCACCAAATGTTTCTTTTGCCAGTATATCATCTTTCATCTTATGTCAATAAATGAAAATTGAAGTCACAATTTGCGACCTCAACTGTAATTATAATTAATTAACCTTTAACTGCACCTGCCATAGTACTCTTTAATATCATTTTTAGAGCAGAATATAAATAACATTAAAATTGGTATTACAGATAATGTAACTCCCAAATAGATTACCCCATAGTCAGTCTTATACACTCCCTGCATCTGTTGAACCAAAATAGGCAAAATAAATTTGTTCTGAGAGAACAGCAAAATAGATGGCTGAACATATGAGTTCAACAACTTACAAAAGGTGAAAATTGCCTGAGTAGCAACTCCCCGGAATAATTACCGGGAAAAATAATTCTATTAAAAATCATAGACTCGTTACATCCATCCATACGTGCACTCTCAAGTAACTCATTAGGAACATAAGCATCGATATACTGTCGAATCCAATAAACCATAACAGGGGTTGCAAAACTTGGCATAAGTAAAGCAATATAATTATCTAATAGTTTTAATTCATTCATTTCTTGGAAGTAACCAATTATTCCAAGCTGTCCCGGCAACATCATTGTAGCTAGTACAATCCAAAACAGAACTTTGTTTTCCTCTAAATCTGTATTTTGCAAAAGCCATAAGCAGTTAATGCACCGATATAGGTTGATATCATCGTATACACCACAGATAAAAATACGCTGTTACCGAGTCCTCTCCATATATTTACATTATCCTGTAACCGGAGGTAATTATCTATCAAATGCGAACCCGGAAATATCTGAAAAGATGTTGATAAAGCCGCATTATCATGAGTACATCCAATAATCATATTGTAAAATGGTATGATGCTTATTACTGCCAAAAATTAAAATTATATAAGTCAATAATCTATATATCTTTGCCTGATTCTCTTTTTTTATTCATTAATACCGCTCCTTTTTGCCTGCAGTGTATTTCATAAAAATGATTGAAAATATTATAATTATAACGAACAATCCATATGAAATTGCTGCACCATAGCCATAATCTAGATTCGTAAAATGCGATATTATACATATACATTACCATTGTAAGCAGAGATGACTTTACTCCACCAGTTGCACACCAAAAAGTATATGGTATATCAAAGATTTGAAGTCCTCCTATAATTGATGTTACAAATGCAAATGTCATTATAAAGTACTCATCAAAGGGAGCACAATCTTAAAGAAAAACCTGCACTTGGATGCACCATCAACTTCTGCTGCTTCAAATAGTTCATACGATATTCCACGAATTCCCGCAGTAAAAATTATGGTATAATAGCCAAAAATACTGCCAAAATAGCACCATGGCAACAATCAACTGCGATAACAACGGATTTCCTTTCCAGTTAATAGGCTCTTTAATCAGATTTATCGCACTTAGAATCTGATTGATACTACTGCTTTCCAGTCAAATAACAAAGCTGAACAAAACACCTAAAGATACGGCTGTAACCAGATTAGGAAAAATAAAATACAGTTTTGAAAAAAATTACTCCCTCTAAGCCTTTTTCTGGTTAAGTAAAAATGCAAGTACAAGTCCAAAAACCATCTGCGGAAAGCATAGCTAACAATGCCATAAATATCGTATTCCCAATTGCTTTAATAAACATTGCATCCTGAATAAGTCGCTGATAGTTTGCAAGTCCAACAAATTCAGGGGTATTGAATCCATCCCACGACATAAAACTCAACTTAAATGTATATAGAATTGGATACAGTGTAAATGCCAAAAACGATGAAATATGGTGCAATAAAAAAAATATCCCACGTTATTCTTATTTATCTTACTTTTTCTTTGATTTTCTGCTTGGTTCTGACACTACGTCTTCCTCCTTTTTAGCAGAAAAAGCTGCTTGGGAGTTATTCTCCCTGATATACTCCTCAAGCAGCTCTTTTAATAAAGTTTAATCTGTATTAATCAATATTTATTTCAGGATAGATATTCTTCATCTCCTCCTTAAATCCCTTTAACAGCTTCTTCAGGTGTAGCCTGACCTGTTGCAATCAAGTCCATCTGAGCACCTGCACTTATCCATGCCTGACGGTCATATTTAGTCATTGGGTCGCCTTTAACATTTTTAGCTGTTTCATAGAAATCAGAGAAGTACTGCTGGTCACCTGTAACAACGTCAGTATGTCCTTCTTTAATACATCTTTCAATTGCAGGAATGTAGCCAGGGAAATCACCCCATGTACCTGCAAGTCCATTTACAAGGTAATCTTCATTTGAAGTCATTGTCTTAATCCAAGCCCAAGCTGCATCTTTGTTCTTAGAACCTGAATACATGCCATACCAGGTACCACCATTCTGATAAGGGGTAGGAGCCTGCATATATCCCCAGGTATTAGCAGCTTTATCCATTTCATCAGCAGGAATTCCCGGTTTTATGCAGAAATTCAATCCCCAAGTTGGCAAACAGGTAAGGATAAACATATCCTTTGCATACATTCCTGATGTCCAGCCTGCAGACCACATATCTGCTTCCGCATCAACTTTATTTTTAACTACTGTTTGCATCATCTTGAACATTTTCAACATATAATCATCACTGATAATATGCCCTTTATCATCAACCCAAGGCTGGCCTTTATATGAAGCATAGAACTGTAATACAGACTCAACATCATCTAAAAGTGCAACCTTTCCTCCTGATTTCTCATACACCTTCTTACCTACTTCGACAATTTTATCCCAGTCGGACAGCATCTTATATAGCTCTTTAGGATCGTCTGTTCCAAGATATTCTTTTGCAAGTGCCTTCTTATACCAAAATCCTCCAGGCGTTGACTGCCATGAAAGTCCTTTGATATTACCGTTTTTATCCCTAGAGCTCATCAACATACGGAATCATCTTTTTGGAAATTTCCTCTGCCCCATATTGTTCTTGACTCAAATTTTCAAGAATATCCGTGTCTTTATAAACTCCAAGGTCAGAAATTTCAAAGGTTGCCACATCAGGTGCATTGGTACCGGTTCTAAATGCATTCTGTAACTTAGTCCTATACTCCTTAGAAGGCATTACAGTTACATTTACCTTTACCCCAGGTACAATTTTATTGAATTCTTTAACATAAAAATTCATCTCGTCCTGACTTAAATTAGTCCATACATCAATAGAGCCTTTCGTTTTTGAAACATCCTGCGTAATGCTTTGAGCATCTTGTTTTTTACTGGATGTTTTTTGCCCTCCACTTCCTCCACATCCGGTAAATACAGTTGTTACCGCCAATACCATTGCTAAAAAGCCTGTAACTCTTCTCTTCATTTTTTACACTCCTCCTTTGTAAAAAGTAATTATCATTATATTATAAGTTACAAACAACGCAGTACAGATAAATTCACCTTTTCAGTTAAACTGTAATTTTTACACAACTCTTTAACTGAAATTCATGATAAATTATCTGTATTGTTAGTTTGTATTATATAACTAACTATATTTGTCAATTTTAACTTTAAATCTTGAATTATAACTGTCTATAATATATATTTTGCTTAACAACATTAGACAGGCAAGGTTTTATATAGTATAATTGTTATATATGCAGTCAGGAGGTTCGCTATGAATAACAAAAAAATACACCTACAACAACGAAAATGCCAGAACTGAGAATATCAAAAAGTGATATCCACATTAATGCAGGAGAAACTTTGTCGAGAGCTGATATAGCCAAAAGATTTAACTTAAATAAAGCAACCATTTCCGACATTATAGAAAGACTAATAAACGACAATATTATTAAAGGGTGGGCTTTGGCTATAGCAAGCCAAATGGCGGCAGAAAAGCCTATTTTTATTACAAATAAACAAAGATGCAGAGTGCTTCTATTTAGTTTTGAGTTCCAATACAATAAATATAGATTTATGGCGACTTATCTGGACGGTGAGTTAATTACAAAGACTAAAAACAGATACCTCTGTAAATAAAGACAATATTGTGAGTTTAATACAGGATACAATTACCGATTTTCCTTTCAAATCCCAAGTTTAAAGGTTATAAGGTTTTTGGTATTGGGATAGCTGTGCATGGAATAGTTGAGGGTAATAAGGTTATTTTTGCACCATATTACGATATATATGAAATAGACATAGCTGAGAGTGTCGAAAAATCACTTGGAATACCTGTTATTATCGAAAAATGAAGCAAATCTATGTGCTATTTTTGAATCTACAGCCAATAGTATGTACAAAGGATTTAATCGCCATCAATATAAGCAGTGGTATTGGCTCTGGTATTGTCCTTGACTATCATTTGCATAAAGGAATTCTTGGTGATGCCGGAAGTAGGGCATACAACCTTATACCCTAACGGCAGAAAATGTAGATGCGGGAAAAGTGGATGTTTTGAACAATATTGCTCTAAACAGGCTCTCTTAAAGGAATACGCTTTATTAAGCGGCAAAAAGAGCCTACACTTTATATGCTTAAAACAAGATTATCTAAACAATGATATTAAGGTAAAGGAACTTGTTGAAAACTATAAAAATAATCTAATTATCAGTATAGGGAACGTAGTCACCTTATTTTTCCCCTGAGTTCTGATTTTAAAATCAGATATTTTTATAGAATTCCCCGATATATTTGAAGAGGTTAAGAATAGCCTAAAACAGTATAATAAAAACGTTCAGGTTTCATTAACAAGGTGGAAAGAGTACTCCACCTTGTTTGGTGCGATAATTCTGGTATTGCAGAACTATTTTGATATTCCTTCCTTTAACTCATATCTAGCTGGCAACTAATCAAACCTCGATATAATCTCCCTTAACTCCATCTCCCAGTTGCTAAGCCCCGAATACCACAGGCAGTCTAATACACTACCGTCATTTATTCTGACTGAGGGCAGATAACGATTGGGAGTTTCAGTCTCTCATTCCTTACAAATTCTACGAATTTGTAGCCGGTATCAGGCTCCTCATAGCCTCCAGGCTCTACAGGGTAGTACATGTCGGTTATAGCAAGGTCAAAATGATTGCCGCTTTTTTCAGCTTCTTTTAGTTCAAATATCCCATCTGTCAGGTTTTTAACCCAGACTATATCATCAGGCTTTACTCCACAGGAGAGTAAAACTGCTCTTATATCTGCATATTTTGCGGGTGAATCTTCTAAATGCAATATTCTCATTTCATTTCCTTTCAAGATAAATCGGTATTTTGTTAGCACCATAAGATGCAGCACTGTTACAATCCTACATCATAAGGTATCTGATACTTTTTCCACCAACATTACTGTATCACAAAAATCTGCTACAGTATCATTATAATTGCAAGACTAAATATTGTCATCTATTATATAAAAAGATTTGAACTATACCATATATAGGCTACTGGGATTGCAGCTTCAAGCTAACACTAAAAATCTGCCGAAAGCTTGATATAATCCGATTTTTGCCTTATAATAAGTGGGATTACTTAATTTTTAAATTAAGACCGTAAAGAATAGATTGAGAGAGGTACGAGATGAAAAAGAATAAACTCATTCCATTTTCACTGTTGTTTATTGCCCTTGTGTTTTTAGAGCTATTTTGCATAGTTAAATACTCCGATGTTTACTATTTCCCACTCTGTGTTGGGCTTACCCTCATTGGCTCGGCTTATCTTCTTTTGACGGAAATAGATAATGTTGTTACCACATTTCTCAAAAATAAGGAAAAAGCTTCTATGCCTGATGAGGACACTATCGCACGGAGGGAAGAGGCTTCTAAGATTGCTAAGGCTACCTACGTACTTGAAAAGAGAATCCTCAATCTCTTAGATGAGAGAATTCTTTCTCCTGAGGAAAACATGGAGAATCTTAGTACTCTCGAGGGTGAAATAGTACATGCCATTAAGGCTTCCATCAAATACGGAAGAGATAATACCAATCATTTATCAGAGGTTATTGCTGAAGCTTCTACAGCTGCTGATTATGAAGATATTCTTGCTAAACTAGACGAGCTCATACTTGTATTAAAGAATAATCAGATTGTACCAAGTACAGTTCAGTCACCTGTTCAACAGGTTAATTATGAAGAAGTACCTGTAGAGCCTATAATGACAGAGGCAGAAACAGCAGTTGAAGAACCGATTATCGAAGCCGTAGATATGCCTGAGTTTGTAGATACTTTAACAGCTGAAACAACATCTGAGGAGCCTGGCGCTACTGAAATCGAGCCTGAATTTGCTTCTGAGCTTGAGCCTGAACCTGTAGCTGGAGCCAATGCTGTTTCTGAACCTTCTACAGCTCCGGTTGACAGCGACCCTAACAAGCCTATGAGTCCTGATGAGATTGCTGCTCTTATTGCTGCGGCAGAGGCTGAATCTGCACCTGAACCTGAGCCTGCTCCTGCTCCTGTTGCAAGAGCCCCTGTTGCTACAGCTCCTGTTGACAGCGACCCTAACAAGCCTATGAGCCCTGATGAAATCGCTGCTCTTATTGCTGCTGCAGAGGCTGAATCTGCACCTGAACCTGAGCCTGCTCCTGCTCCTGTTGCTACAGCTCCTGTTGACAGCGACCCTAATAAGCCTATGAGCCCTGATGAAATCGCTGCTCTTATTGCTGCTGCGGAGGCTGAATCTGCACCTGAACCTGAGCCTACTCCTGCTCCTGTTGACAGCGACCCTAACAAGCCTATGAGTCCTGATGAGATTGCTGCTCTTATTGCTGCTACAGAGGCTGAATCTGTTTCTGAACCTGAGCCTACTCCTGCACCTGTTGATACCGACCCTAACAAGCCTATGAGCCCTGATGAGATTGCTGCTCTTATTGCCGCTGCAGAGGCTGAATCTGTTCCTGAACCTAAGACTGCTCCTGTTGCTACAGCTCCTGTTGACAGCGACCCTAACAAGCCTATGAGCCCTGACGAGATTGCTGCTCTTATTGCAGCAACGGAAGCCAGCTCTGCTTCTGAGGTGGAAGCCAAGGCAGAACCTGTAGTTGAAACCAAGGCAGCTCCCGTTCCTTCCACTCCTGTGGTAGATGATCCTAATAAGCAGATGAGCCCTGAAGATATCGCTGCTCTGTTGCCTCATCTAACCTTGAACTTGAGCCTGAGCCTAGTGCTGCCAAGCCTAAGACTGCGATTGAAGCCCTTTCAAAGCATGAGCCTTCTCCTGCTTCGGACGATCCTAATAAGCCAATGAGTCCTGATGATATCGCAGCCTTGATTGCATCCCTAGGACAATAAATTTTTGGAGATAAAATGAGATATAGTTTTTGACCTTGAATGGAATCAGGGACACCCTCAAGGGAAAGGAGCCAACAGGGCTCTTCCTTTTGAGGTAATTGAGATTGGTGCTGTGAAGCTAGACGAGAATTTTAACATTATCGACTCTTTTCACAGAATAATAAAACCAGTTGTATATCCTGTTCTGTTTAAGTATACGTGAGATTATTTCGCTAACTGAGAGAGAGCTCTCAATGGGAACTGATTTTGTAACTGCCTGTAAAAGAAATTTTTAAGGTGGTGTAGAAAGGAGACCGAAGTACTTTTTTGCTACCTGAGGGAACCCTTGATTTACTTGAGTTCCAGAAATATGGCGTATTACAATATACATAACGGGTTCCCCAAGACCTTTGTACTATTTTTAATGTGCAATACCTGTTTAATATATTTATTGGAAAATATGACGAGAGTGCAATTTCACTGGAAAATGCAATAAGGCACCTTAGATTAAGAGAAGATAAGGCCTTTCACAGTGCCATTTCCGATGCACAATACACTGCTGAAATCCTTCAGATTATCAGTGGTATAAATGTATTTTTATATCCGTCAGTTGATACCTATAAGTTCCCTCTTAATAAAAAGCAAGAGGTAGACATCGTCTATCCTGACCACAGACTGAGTGTCAGCATGGCCTATAGGTCTAAGGAGGACTTAAAAAGGGAAGCTGATAGAGAGCCTTACTGCTGCCATATCTGTGGTAACCGTCTACGTCAGCTTGTTCCATGGTATTCTCCCAATTCAAAGAACTACTATTATGTTGGAGAATGCAAGTATCATGGCTATATGAAAGGCAAAAGACTCATTAAAAATCCTGATGACCATCATTATTTCGCAGTATCAACTCTTAGGTCTCTTTCTAAAGAACAGGCAACAACTATGATTAATAACTACAAAGAGTAGAAAAGAATAATCCATAAAACAAAAAAATATTTAATAAATTTCATACAAATCGGGTGAGAGGTAGATAATCGTTTTATCTACCTCCTCAGTTCATATTCTCCTATTTCAATATAGGCAGTTCAATTGTAAATAGAGTGAACTCTCCGGATTGCTGGTACTTCTATATATCCTCCCTACACTTTCAATTATATTTTTGACTATGGAAAGTACTAGTCCCAGAGAATTTTTATTAGATGTTCTTGATTTATCCACCTTATATAACGGGATAAAAATCTTGCTTATATCCTCCTTACCTATTCCCATTCCATTATCCTTAAATTCTATTTTTACTATATCATCAAAGCATATTACATTGATTTCAATTTGCAAGATTGTTTTTATTGTTATACTTTACAGCATTTGCAAAAAATGTTCTCAATTATAGTCTCTAATTCTCTGTAACAAATTTAATCTAATTTCTTTAGTAATACTGTTATTATAGTGAAATATACCTGTAGACAGCTTAATTGAGTTCATTAAATCATAAACAATTTTGTCCAAAGCCTCTTTTAATACAATACTTTCCTTAAAATCGTGCTTATTTTTGTTATACACACTATAATTTTTTTAAAGGGATTTTATTCTTTCATCAATTGCCTTATCTTGTCGTTTTATTACTTCTATATACTCGCTCTGCTTTTCTTTTTGTATTCGCAATCCCATCACTTATTCCATCAATATGTGATTGGATTACAGATAGAAGGGTAGATAAGTCGTGTGTTATAGATGCAATTAAATCATCCCTCTCTTCTTTCTCTATTATTTCCTTTTCTCTATACTCTTTAAGTGAGTAATCATTTGATTAAAATTTTTCATCAAGAACACCAATCTCATCTTCTCTATTCACTTCAATATATGTATCATAGTTTCCTTCACTCACTTGTTTAACACTTTCTACAAGTACATGAATAGGTTTAATGATAACCCTATCTACATATGCTAGGAAAATAAATAGGATAATAAAAATAGGTACCCCAATTAATATTGCCAACGCTGTCAGTGACAATATTACACTATTAGGCTCTTTTTCAGGTATGCCCGTTAGCAATAATACTGCTATTATAATTATTAAAATCGATAATACAAATGTTGTTAAATTCTTCTTTATTGATTTAGTTTTCAAATTTATAACCTACTCCCCATACTGTTAAAAATGTGTTTTTGGAGTTGCTGGATTTTCCTCTATTTTTCTGACGAAGTCTGTTTATAGATTACAGTAACAGTGTCAAGATCGCCATAGCTGTCAAGTCCCCATACTCTCTCATATAAGTGTTCCCTCGTAAATACTTGTTTTGGATTCTTTGCTAAAAATAATAAAAGTTCAAATTCCTTTTTGCTTAAATCCATATTTACGTTATCTTTTTCTACTTTATATTCTTTGATAAATATTCTTATATTCCCTACATCTATCACTTCCAAGTTGTTCTTATTAAACACACGGCTTCTGCGTATCAGGGCATTAACCCTTGCAACCAATTCTTTTGGGTCTAAAAGGTTTTGTCAAATAATCATCAGCTCCTAAATTAAGTCCCATAACTTTATCAAATTCGTCTGTTTTTGGCTGATAAAATCAATATTGGTATTACTGATGTCATCCTAACATTTTTACATATTTCATAACCATTCATCCCGAGGCAGCATTAAATCAAGTATAAGTAATGAAGGTCTATACTTATTAAAAACCTCTATTGCCTTGTCTCCTTCAGTACAAATTTCTACATCAAATAGCTCATTTTTTTAGATAATCCTTTACCACATTTGCAAGAGCAGGCTCATCCTCTACAATCAAAATCCTATTCATTTTTACCTCCTCATTTTAATATTTCCATCATCCAAAAAGCAAAAAAATATTAACTATAACCAGCACAATTGCGATTATCAATGATATCAAAAATATAAATTGCAGGTTCAAGCGAACCACTACCTATTATCATAAATGATGGCAATTTGTAAATGTATTTTATCAGAAATATATACCTTGTTTTGTCTGGACTTATTATACTAATAATATAATACAAAAATCAATACCCATTACAAGTGAACTTTTTCTCACCAATGAGGATATAAATACCATAAGAATGCCAAAATGATATAAGAGGATAATAATAGACAATTCACTAATAACCACAGTAAAAATTGCTTCTATCCCTTGGATTTTGCACTCCCTTAGCCAATACATTTTGTCCGTCTAAAACTAATGTTGTCCCCTGTTTTTAATAATAACTTACCCACAATATAGGACGAACCAATGTCAAAAAAATCACAAGTAATATTATCCATATAATAAGACTTAGCATCTTAGCTTTTTATCAGTTTTTTTCTTTCCCCATTTACCATAATAGGAAGCTTTTAGAATCCCTTCTCATATTCTGAAGCCACTAAGTCTGTTGCCAAAAAAATATCGTAAAAAGCACCAATAACAAAACCGTCTCCGGCACTGCCAGTCAAAGGAAAAGATGCCCAGTTAATATCAGTATTTATTAGTGGAATAGCTTTAGTGATATTAGATGCTAAAATAATAATAAAGAATAGATAATAGTATTTATTTTTCTTCTGTTTATAAAACTCAAATCTCAAGTATCCTGCCATACTGTCATCTCCCATCTAATAAGTAATATCCTGTTTTTCAAGATATATATTGTTTATTACTACCAGCATAAGACTTATGAACAACAAGATAAGGCTCAATCCTATGCTTTCACTCTTAGTCAGACTGTCTATCATAGTAAATTTCATTCCCTATTTCTGTGTTAAAAAGAAATATCAAACCTGTTATAGAAACTAAGTTCGCAATAACTGCATTTTTAAATATTATTCCTAAAAAGCATAGTAAATAATCCATACACGAAAGATGGTAGGATTGTCATTCCATATAGTATAAGTGTACTACTTATATCCGTCAGTATATTTACTTGAACTAGTGGTAAGCCTGTCATGTTTTTATAATAGACAAATGCAAATATATAACACATTAAGATAAATGCTAATGTTTCTATTGCTAAAAATATAATGAAGCTTAGTTGTTTTGAGATTAAGTTCTTAATCCTTGAAGGCTCTCTTATAAAGGCTTAGCTTCAATGTTCCGTCTACCAAATCTTTTGTCATCAGAAAACCAGCAAATATCGGTATATTAAACATTAAAATTTGTATATAAATTTCTACTAAACTTTTTGGAAATGTATATAAGCTATCAGTTTTTCCAGTCACATAGTTTTTGGATCATACATAATGATATTTAGCCATATTAATAATGCACCTGATAATAAAAATCCGGGTATAAGCTTAGACTTAAAGATTTTTCTTATTTTCATTAGCCACCAAATTTATCATTTTTCACCTACTTTCTTAAAAAAATAGCTCTTCAAGGTTTTCTACCTTATTATCGTTTATTAACGCACGTACTTCGCCCTCTATACATAGTTTTCCTGAATGTAAAATCCTATTCTATTGCATATCCCTTCCATTTCATGAAGAAGATGAGAGAGATAATAAATGTTTTGTCACATCTTTTTGCTAAAAGATACTATAAGATTATTTATTTCTTTCATTCCATATGGATCAAGGCCATTTGAAGGTTCATCTAAAATAATCAGCTTAGGGTCACCAAGAAGTGCATTAGCTATTCCCAGTCTCTGTTTCATTCCCATAGAATATTCTTTGAACTTGTCTCTTCCTCTGTCTTTTAGTCCAACCAAGCCAAGCACGTTTTTGAATGTCTAGATCACTAACACCCGGCGTAATTTTTTGCCATTAATTCTAAATTTTCATATCCACTCATATTTTTCGTAGAATTTAGGGGGCTTCAACCATAGCACCTATATTTTTTTATAGCCTCATTTTTACCGTTTATAACGGATTTCCCATTGATGATTATATCACCCGAATCAGCCTTGATAAGTGAAGTTATCATTCTTATAGTTGTGGTTTTACCCTCACCATTGGCGCCAAGAAAGCCATAAATATCCCCTTTGTAGACGGTCATATTCAAATTGTTAATAATCTTCCTTTTCCTGTAGGGACTTATTCAGCTTTTTGTATCTCAAGCATAATATCAGACATATCAATACCTCCTGTATTTTTAATAAATGAATTATAGGAGATAAAGATAACAAAAACTATAAAAATATCATAAATTAATAATTATAAGAATTTAAAAGAAAACCAGCTTACCACTTAAGCCGGTTTCTTTTATTTATGCCTGTTTTATGTTTTTCTGTATTTTCTTCTTGCCATATGTGTAGGTCTCCTGTAAATGAACAGATACCACATAAGCACCATAATGATGAGAAATGAGCATACTATCATAGCTATTGCCATTACCTTTGACTTCTTATTGCCCGTGTCCATCTGCACATTGTTATCTACCATCTCGGGCTTATTAAAAGAATAAGCCTTAGCGCTTGTATATATAAGCTCTGCATTTCCTATGCACTTGCCGTCATACATATATTCAATGCCACCGATACAGTTAGCTCCTACTGAGATACCGCTTATATCATCTTCCTTAACCTGTGTAGTAACCCCGTTTATATCACATTTCTTAGGCACAGCCAATGTGGCAGCCCCTGACACCGTAAACTGCGCTGTAGGATCATTTTCAAGCACACTCGAATATACCTGACCACCGCTCTCATTTAACTTAAGAGAAATCTTATCCGCCTGTAACATCCTGAAACGCTTAAATGTATAGTCTGCAAGCTTCTTGGTATTGGTGTACTCCACCTCTTTGCTCTCAGCATTCATAACCACGCAGACAATGTCCATAGTGCCTTTTTTTACATAAGAAACCAGATTAAACTTAGCCTCAGTAGTGTAGCCTGTCTTTCCCGCATAGCAGTATTCATAAGCATACTCAGGGTGCTGCATAGGGTTAAAAAGCTGATGAGTGTTAGATAAAGGTCTTTTCTCCTTCATCAGATTAGTTTTAGGCAATACGTATTTTCTTGTACTTGCTATTTCCCTAAATGCATCGTTTTTAATGGCTGCCCTGGCAATCCTTGCAAGGTCTGCCGGGGTTGTGTAGTGCTCCTTCTCATATAGACCGCTGGGATTGCAAAAATGAGTATGGGTACATCCAAGCTCCTTTGCCTTTTCGTTCATCATATCTGCAAAAGCTTCGATGCTTCCTGCCGTGTGGATAGCAAGAGCATTGGCAACCTCGTTAGCTGATGCAAGCATAAGACCATAAAGGCATTCTTTAAGAGTCAGCTTCTCTCCCGGAGTCATGCCTATACTTGAGCTTCCCCTATTTGCAGCAGCTATTGCTTCTTTGGTAAACTCCACCTTTTCATCAAGGGACTTAGCATGCTCTATTGCCAGCAAGGCTGTCATTATCTTGGTTGTACTTGCAGGATACCACTTCTTGTTCTCGTTCTTACCAAACAGTATAGTTCCTGTAGCAAGGTCCATAACAACACCCTCTTTTGCCTTTATAGATGGGCATTTAGGCTAGGATGAATTATTCTCTGCAAGCACAGTATTTATATTTAAGCCTGAAAATAGGCTTACAATTATTAAAATTAGCGCAAAAACTTCTTTTTATATAAATTTTTTCATAAATTTCTCCAAACTATTTGTCAAAAATAACTATTACCTTATATTTAACCATAGAAACGGCGCCATTTCAAGGGGAAATTATAAGAGGAAAATCACTTGACAATCCCTTATATTTGTTGTAAAAACTCTTTAGCGATAAGAAAAACAAGTTAAATGTGAGGTCATCATAAGATTAAGAAATGTACCGGGTTCCAGAGAAGACATAGCTAATAGTGAGTTCGTGATACAAAATCCCGAAAAGCACAAGGGTAAGATTGTATCCTTATTTCCATCCAAGCAGCCGCTCTTTATAGAAATCGGCATGGGTAAGGGGCAGTTCATAACTACTCTTGCTAAGAACAATCCGGATATAAACTACATTGGCATTGAAAAATATTCAAGTGTCCTAGTTAGGGCAATCGAAAAGCAGACAGAGCCTGAACTTCCTAATCTCAAGTTTATCCGCATGGATGCAGAGAATATAAATGATGTTTTTGCTGAAAATGAAGTGGATGGAATTTATCTTAATTTTTCCGATCCTTGGCCAAAGGACAGACATGCAAAGAGGAGGCTCACTTCAAGGCAGTTTTTTGCAAGATATGAAAAACTACTAAAGCCTGAGGGCAAAATCCAGTTTAAGACAGATAACTCTGCCCTTTTTGACTTTTCACTTGAAGAAGTTGAAGCTACCAATTTTAAGGCTAATAGAGTATCCTACGACCTTCATAACAGCGAATGGAATGAAGGAAATGTTATGACTGAGTATGAGGAGAGATTTTCTGCGAGGGAACCCTATTAAGAGGGTGGTGTTTGTGAGAAGGTAAAAACAAGTACAGTATAAGGTAAAATAAGTATGAAAGTCTTTGTCAGGATATTCCTCCCTTTATTATAATAACATATTTTTAAAATATAGACTTATTTCATAGTCTCAAGAAAGGATACTGTCACCATGCAGACACTGAAAAACCAGAAATTTTACAAGCGCCTAATAACCACATTTATTATCGTCAGTGTTCTTCCTTGTATCCTTATCGGACTTTTTCTAGTATTCTTGTAGATCGTGTAATACAGGACCGACTAATCCGCGAGGCTTCCCTTACTACTGAGAATGCTATTTCTTCTATTAGCGATCTCATTGCAAAATATACTGATGCACTTGAAAATTTCAGTATGAATGATTCTGTATTATCTCTCCTTTGTTCTTCAAATAAGGATGAATTACAGATTAAAACTATTTATTCTGAAATGTATAACATTCAGACTTCACTCCATCCTTCCGGAGATGTTCACATCATACGCTCATCTGACGATTTTACAATCTCTCTACATGGAACACCCAAACTCTATGATTATCCAAAAAATCAGAATTGGGGAAATATTGCCTTAGTTATATCCTTGGTAAATATTCCTCCTCCAAGTCCATACTCTGAATCATTTGCCATCTTAATTACATCTTCTGCATCTTTGAACTTGATAATTACGGCTACAGGTTCAAATATTTCTTCCTTGCACCCTCATATAAAATGCATTTTTGTAATTTTGCACCCGCTTGGTGCAAAATTAATTCAAACGCTTTTCTATATCTTCAATCGAAGGAATCTTATCCTGCAATTCCTTTGCAATCTGATTTGATAATTTATACTCACTAACTCCCATAGGCTTATTTACATCTTGTAATGCATATTCTGCGACCATTCTATCTTTTTCCTTTACAAAGCAAAAGCCCTATAGTCGGATTATCAGTGGGTGCTTTTAATTCACCATCAATCACAGATAAATAAAACGATAATTTTCCTGCAAACTCTGGCTCAAAATCTACAGTTTTTCAATTCTACTACAAAATAACAATGCAATTTCACATTGTAAAAGAGCAAATCAATATAGAAATCTCTATTGCCAACTTTAATCGGATACTGTCTTCCCATAAATGCAAAGCCAGTTCCAAATTCAAGAAGTAATTTTTGTAATCTGCTGAACTAACGCATCTTCTAATTCAACTTCCTTCATTTTCCTTGTATTTGGAATAAAATCAAAAATATACGGATCTTTGATTATTTCCTCGACCTGTTCATTAAATGGGTCTGCTAACTGTGTTTTGAAATTTGTTGTTTTATCTACTAAAACTTGTCGCTCATATAGGTTACTTTCTAATTGATGTGCCAAAACAGTAGTTGACCATCCATTTTCAAGACACTGACTTGTATACCATAGATGTTCTTCTAGTGTATCCGTCTTATCAATTAATGTTTTGATTGCTTTCCAGCTAATTTTTGCACCCACCTGGTGCAAAATTTCTTCAGATGGAATCCTTCCTGCAAACTGTTTCATATAATTCAAATTTCTTACAGAATATCCCTCAACACCTGGATATATCATTCTTAGGGTCTTTTAGATAGCGTTTCAACAAAACGGTTTCCCCAAGAACTATACTCAATAATCACTTTACCGATATTCCAATACAGAATATTTCTCTCGACATTTGCAGTTGTCATAACTTGATTTTGAGTTTGAATTATTTTGTTTTTTACCTTCTCAAGAGCATCAAAATAATTCTCCATTACAATTTCATTCTTTGCCATATTATAATCTCCACATATCAGTAAGGTTTATTTTTCAATCTTGGCAAGTGCCTCAAGCGTACGCTTACCAATAGCCTCTGGATCATAATTCTCTGCTGCACAGATTAATCGCAGACCATCAGAAGTAAGCAATCTGCCGTACAGCTTATCTTCCTTGTATTTTTGGTATTCTTCATATTCCTTATTGGTTAATTGCTTCACATCTATCACGCTCCTTAATTAACTCAGTCCTTTATGACAAGTGGTTTTTATACCACTCAATAACGGAATCTCTATCAGAATCAAAGAACTGTGTCGAAACATAAACATCTTTACCAGCATAATTTATTGGCTTTGCCCTATATCTCTTCTGAGTAGAATTCATAGTTCTTGTAGACATTAGAGTTTCTGTCCATCTTGTCAATTTTATCTTTGATAAGAAGTGTCAGCTGCTCATTATCAGTCTTGACTGGTTTCAATTTCACCTTATATTTTTCTTCGCAGTGTCTGTTAAACATTACTTCTTCTATTTCACTTTCAACTATGACAGAAACATCTTTTGATGCATCATAAAGTGCTTTAAGAAGAATATACATAGTTGTAATACGCTGTTGTCCGTCTATAATTAAAACTTCGTTTAATCCACTTCCACCATTATTGTCATCAATATATCCACGGTTCCAGTAAAATGCTGACAATTCTTCTGGCTTGCCTTCATTATATCCTGGTACAGTTTTTCACATTGGATGTTAGTCCAATCATAATTTCTCTGATATACGGGTACCTTAAAAACTCGTTTATTTTTCTCCAAAACATCTGAAAAAAGCCACATTCTATTTGCTTTCATTTGAACATCTCCTCATATCAAGGTTAGGGTTTTGTTTTTACCGGGACTACTTAAACGTAACCACAGTGGTACCCTGTACCGCCCCTCATTGTACTCGCCTTCCCTGAAGCTCTTTACATACTTACACTTCTTAAGGTAATCAGAAACCATTCCCTTAAGGGCACCTGTTCCACGGCCATGTATTATCCTTACCTGTGGAAGGTGGGCAAGATAGGCATCATCGATATATTTGATAAGCTCTGCCCTCGCATCATCATACCTCATACCTACGAGGTTCTTCTCTACTCTTACGTTTAAGCTCTTGCTCATACCGATGCTGCCCTTGCCTGACGAATACTTGTCCTTAACCATCTTTACAGAGTTATCTTCCTCCACAAAGGCAAGGTCTTTGACATTGACATTTGACTTCATTATACCCATGGTAACGGTGAGGTTGCCCTTTGCATCAGGCAGGGTACTTACAGTTCCCTTTATGCCCATTGTAAGCACCAACACCATATCTCCTATATGGAGCTGTTTGTTGCCTACTCTATTTCTCTGGCTTTCCTTAGCCCTTATGCCGCTAGTCTTGGTTACAGCGTCTATCTTCTCGCGAAGCTTGGTTCTCTCCTCTTCCATTTCTCTGGCAGTAGCGCCGCCAAGCCCCCACTTGTTATATTTCTTAATGGAAGCATCCGCCATTTCCTTAGCCTCTGAAAGTATCTTAGAAGCCTCTCTCTTCGCATCTGCAAGCAGACTTTCTTTCTTCTCTGCAAGCTTTTCTACATCTGTCTCAAGAGCCTGCTTCTCTTTCTCTATTTCAGCTCTTCTCTTCTTGATTCTCTCCTCTTCTTCCTCTATGAACTGACGGCTTTTGTTTAGTTCAGCAATCACATCCTCAAAACGCTTGTCATTGGTATCTATCCTGTTTGCAGCATCTTCTATTATATCATCAGATAGTCCCAGCTTTTTGGATATGGCAAAGGCATTACTCTTGCCAGGTATTCCTATGAGGATGCGGTAAGTAGGCATAAGTGTGTCAATATTAAACTCAAGACTTGCATTTACTACCCCAGGCGTAGTGAGAGCATATACCTTAAGCTCACTATAGTGGGTGGTTGCCATTACCCTTGCATCCCTTGCCTGTAAGTTCGCAAGTATCGCCATAGCAAGGGCCGCACCCTCTGTAGGGTCTGTTCCCGCTCCAAGCTCGTCAAAGAGCACCAGGCTTTCCCTGTCGGCCTCTTTTAATATACTTACAATGTTTACCATGTGAGATGAAAATGTTGAAAGGCTCTGCTCTATACTCTGCTCATCTCCGATGTCTGCGTATATTTCCTTAAATATACCCAGCTCCGACTTGTCAAATGCAGGAATATGAAGCCCTGCCTGTCCCATAAGGGTAATAAGTCCTACAGTCTTAAGCGAAACTGTCTTACCACCTGTATTCGGTCCTGTTATCACAAGGAGTTCAAAGTCTTTTTCCAAGGTTTATATCAATCAGCACTACCTTTTTCTTGTCAATGAGAGGATGTCTACCTTTTTTGATATTTATCCTTCTATCAAGATTAAATATCGGCTCAGTGGCACTCATCTCCTTTGCAAGCTCTGCCTTTGCAAATATAAAGTCAAGTACAGGAAGTACCTCCACATCATATCTAAGCTCGTCTATATAGCCCGCAGCCTCATTGGAGAGCGCCGCAAGGACCTTTTCTATCTCCTTTGCTTCCTCTATCATAAGCTCGCTGAGTTCGTTGTTATACTTAACCACTACCGCAGGCTCTACAAATAAGGTTGAGCCAGTTGAAGACTGGTCGTGAACGAGTCCGTCTACCTTGCTTCTATGCTCATTTTTAACAGGAAGACAGTATCTTCCATTCCTCATGGTCACCTTATTGTTCTGTAAGAAACCCTTGTCAGCAGCTGAGTTTACAAGGCTGTCAAGCTGTTCCCTTATTTTTGCGTTGGTAAACTCTATCTTCCTTCTTACATTTTTAAGACCTGGACTAGCATCATCAGCCATTTCCTCCTCGGAAATGATACAACGCTTGATTTCGTTATTATACGGTGAAAGAGGTGCAAGCATCTCAAGCCTTTCAGACAGGCTGTCTGCCTCAAGCGAACTATCTCTCTTTGCGCCAAAATTCTTTACGCGAAGAGCCACATCAAGAGTCTTGCTGATATTTATAAGCTCACCCATACCAAGGGTTGAGCCCACCTCAAGCCTTACAAGTGAGTCCCCTATCTCCGTAAGTCCCGAAAATGATATATGTCCCGACTGATATACTCTTGCAAGAGCGTCAGCAGTTTCTTTCTGCGCCTTGTTTATATCCTCTATGTCCGTCATAGGCACAAGTGAATGCACTCTCTCCTTAGCCTTTTGGTGAAGAAGCAAACTCAGAGAGCCTATCTAGTATCTTATCAAACTCCAATGTATGTAAAACTTTTTATTCATATATTTCCCTTTTTTATTAAGTAACTCAAACTATCTATAAAACCATAGATTAGTGTCCCCCGTTGTAATAAGAAGTACGCCTTGGGTCCTCCTCTTTCTGTGCGGATATGCTGCTACGTAAAAATGGAGCTGCTAAAAGCAGCCCCTAGGTATTACGCAATCATTTAAAACTCGATGTATTTATTTTCTGCATTATCATTGATTACATAATAAGCTCTACGCTCATTTGCATTGATGTAGATTTTAACTGACTTTACATCATTAATGCTGTTACCCTCTGCTAAATAAGCCGCTCTGGTTCTCTGAACCATCTCATCAGAGCTAATCTGCATTCCGTTAAATTCAAAGTAAGTCTCAAGCTCTATCCCCTCAGCTGCTTCCTTATTTGCTTCCCTGTTAATAATCATACTTCCTCCTTAACAAAATAAACTACAGTTACTTTATGTCGAAAGGCTTTCGCCCTGCAACCTAATTCCTGCTCCACTTTAGCCTATGTAGATTGCCTTTTAGCCTCATTCCCTCAAAGTCCTGCTGGCGCAGTGCTTCATAGAGAATGATGGATACTGAGTTTGATAAGTTAAGCGACCTTATCTCACCTATCATAGGTATTCTTACTGAAGTATCCTCGTATTTTACAAGAATCTCCTCCGGTATGCCAGCGCTTTCTTTGCCAAACATAATGAAGTCATTTCCCTTGTATTCTACTTCAGTATAGGCTTTTCTAGCCTTGGTGGTAGTCATGTATATCCTTGCTCCGGGGTTCTTTTCTACGAATTCCTCAAAGTCCTCATACACGTGCAAGTCTAATTCTTTCCAGTAGTCCATTCCTGCTCTTCTTACAGCCTTATCCGAAATGTCAAATCGGGGGTTTAATAAGGTGAAGGCTCGTCCCCGTAGCTACACAGGTTCTTCCAATATTCCCTGTGTTTGCCGGTATTTTCAGCTCATCAAAAAACAATGTTCATATCAGTCACTTGTTATCGCTATATTCATATTGATGCATTTATCTCCGTCATAAGTAAGAGGAATGCATAGATTCTTGGTAAATGAAGCACTAAAGCTCATGTCCCCCATTCCAACCGTAGGCGGTGTGATATCTATGCCTATGCCTTGACTTGAAAATAATGTAGCGGCGTTGCCTAGCACCATGTTGCCTAGCTCACATATAGCACTAAAGCCAATCTCCCCAAGCTCCGGAAGTGGTCCCTGCATCATCATTTTTCCTGCTATATCACAGGCTACCGCATTGTTAAACTCTATAATTACCTGTCCTCTTACGTCACCTGTTATTCCTATAATAATTATCAGTGAATCGTGTGAAAATTTCATATCCTTCAAACCCGGTTTGCCAATAGCTGCTTCAATCATACAGGTCTGCTTTAGTATGGTTGTGCTGCTGCAAGGAAAAAGGATTGATGTATTCAACACTGAGTCCTGCCATTTTCTACCTCCATATTTATTTATTTGGTACCGAATTTGTTCAAATGTCTCTTAGCAAAAGTTTTCTATTCTTGACATTGCAATCCTTAGATTATCAATGGAATATGCATAGGATATCCCTTATGAATCCCTCTCCACATTCTCCAAAGGCTGTCCCCGGTACTACTGCAAGTTTCTCCTCTTCGAGAAGTTTTGTCGCAAACTCCTCGCTTGTCATTCCAAATCCTTTGATGCAAGGGAAGATGTAAAATGCTCCAAAAGGTTCGAAGCACTCTATTCCTATCCTTTTAAGTTCAGATATAAGAAATCTTCTGCGCTGATTGTACGCCTCCCGCATGTTCTCTACATCTGTATCACCATTCTTAAGCGCTTCTATGGCAGCGTACTGACTTGTAGTCGGTGCACACATAATAGCAAACTGGTGAATCTTAAGCATCTGGCTTATAACCCGCTTTGGGCCTGCAGCGTAGCCCATACGCCAACCGGTCATAGCAAAGGCTTTTGAAAATCCATTTATATAAACAGTTCTTTCCTTCATTCCGGGAAACGACGCTATAGACACATGTTTCCCCTTGTAGGTAAGCTCCGAATATATCTCATCGGTAATTACAAATATATCATTCTCTATTACAAAATCCACAATAGGTGCAAGCTCTTCCTCTGTCATAATGGCACCTGTGGGATTGTTTGGAAATGGCATTATTAAAATCTTAGTCTTGTCTGTGTAGTACTCCTCAAGCTCTGCCCTTGTGAGCTTAAACTCATTCTCTGCCTTAAGCGGTATAGACACCGGCTTCCCCCCTGCAAGATGGGTACAGGGCAGATATGATACGTAGCAAGGCTCCGGGATAAGCACCTCATCGTCCTTATCAAGCATGGTCCTAAGTGCTATGTCTATAGCCTCACTGCCACCAACAGTAACTATAATCTCATCTTTAGCCTCATAGTCAAGGTTGTACTTTCTCTTTATGTATTCTGAGATATTTTCCTTAAGCTCTTTAAGACCTGTATTGGAGGTATAATGCGTCTTACCCCTTTCAAGTGAATATATACCCTCTTCTCTTATATGCCAGGGTGTCTGAAAGTCAGGCTCGCCAACACCCAGAGAAATAGCATCCTTCATCTCGCTTACTATATCAAAGAACTTTCTTATGCCTGACGGCTTTATCTCCTGAATAGCATTGTTTAATATTTCTCTCAAGGTGTAATTAACTCTCTTTCATCTTTTTCTTCTTCCACATAACTCATGCCATGCTCTTTGTACTTCTTAAGCACAAAATGCGTCTCAGTACTGATGACTGATTCCAGTGGGGAAAGCTTACTATGTACGAACTTAGCTACATCTCTCATACTCTTGCCTTCAACTATAACCATAAGGTCATAGTCTGCTGACATAAGGTAGACATAGGATACTTCTTCAAAACGATAAATCCTCTTCGCCATAAAGTCAAAGCCTTCATCCCTTTTAGGCGCAACCTTTACCTCTATGAGGGCAGTCACTGTCTCATTATCATCTATTTTTTCCCAGTCTACAAATGTAGGGATAACCGCATATTATTCTCTCTGCTTCGAGAGCCTTAATTTCGCTGCTTACAAGCTCTGCAGATACTCCAAGCATAGCTCCCAGGTCTTCTGCTGATAATTTACTGTTTTTCTCGATAGCCCTTAATATCTCAAGTCTCAACTTCTTATTTTCCATGCAACCTTCCTCACAAAAACAAATATAGTAATATAATACTATAACTTTCCCATTTCAACAAGTGCAAATTCATTTCAAGTAGGAATAGTCAGATATTTAGTAACTGTATTTTGGAGACTCAATGAATCTCTCCTCGTCATCAAATACTATAACCCTCTTCTTATCCTCTGTAGCCCTGCCTATACAGGCTGCAAGTAAGCCTGCATTTCTTAGTGCATAGACAAGTTCTTCGCCCATATCGGCAGCAAGAAGGTAGGAGCCTTTTGAGTTAAGCATAAGGGGATTAAGGTTAAAATGATTACAAAGTTCTATAGTTTCCTGTTCATAACTAAGCCTATCTGCATAAACCGTAAGTCCGGCCTTTTCTCTATCTCCTAAGCCCCACAGTCCCGAAAGCAGTCCACCCGCTCCAAGAGGCACAATTACAGTAGTCCTATAAAAGGCTGCTGTTTCGGTTTCAATAAGTGGAAGTCTGTCTGCCCTCTTATTCTTAAGCTTTTCTAAGTAAGGCTCAGGATAAATGGCTCTAAGCTCTTCAAGTTTCTCACTGTAAAGCTTAGTCATACCGTATTTTCCAAGGCTTCCGGTAAGAATAATGTCCTGCCCTGCATAAAGCTCACTTCTCTTCCAAGGTGCTTCAGAAGCGCTTTTTATAGCCCCACTTCCTAAGATAAATACTGTCTGCTCCGTTTCACCTGTATCACATAAGCTTACCGACACAGCATAATCTGTGCTCCAAGGCTATCTGAGACAGACTTTAGGGAAGAAGAAAGCTGTCTAAGTTCATTCTCCTAAACTCTCCCTTGAATAAGATTTGGACCCTTAGTTCTTCAAGGCTTCCGCCCGCACACATAAGCTTCCTTAAGATGTCGTTAAGGTCTTCCTCCCTTAGAATCGGATTCCCCTTAAATGTCAGGGTACAAGAGGCTTCCGCAAAGTAACCTTCATCTTTCTTTCCCCGGATATAGAGACAGAGTAGGCATTCTTTTTGGAACAAATGCCTACTCTCCTCCTTTAAGTATAACTGCTTAAGTACACTTCTTTCGTAAATGTAATCAGGAAGTTCTATCATCCTTCGATTCCTTCTTCCGAATCACCACCGTCACTAGGTGCCGGCTTTTTCGGACTGGTATTTTTGTCTTTGTTTTCGTTATTCTCGGAAGATTTATTTTCTTTTTCCTCTTCCTTCTTCTTTTCTTCTTCCTCTTTCTTTTTCTTCTCTTCCTCAGCTTTCTTCTTGGCAGCTTCTATCTCATACTCGTGAGGCCTGTAAGAGCTGGTATTAACAAGCACCTTGTCAACAAGCACTCCGTCCTTGTAGATATATTTATAAAGCTGTGCCCTGCTTCCATTTTCTCTTGAAAGCACTACTGAGGCGAGTTCGACCTTTCTATGCGCCACATCTCTGGTCTCATGTCCGTATACGTTGAAGGTAATCATTCCGCCATTTGCCATTCCCTCTATATATATCGGATATTCTGTCGTATTCTTGAATTTTAAATCTTTCCAGGTTCCTGCAATGGCTGCATCCCTTGCCAAGTCCACATAATCAACACTCATAGAATGATTTTGTCTCTGGACTACTCCAAGCTCTGAGAACAGAACTGCATTGTAAAGCGTTGATGATACCTGACAGATACCGCCTCCCATATCTGGAACTATTTTGCCTTCTACATAGGCTGTACCCATACCGTAGCCATTCTGAAGCGTGTATGGCGCCATCTTGGCATTAGCAGAAAGTGTTTCACCCGGCATAAGAACTGAGCCGTTTATCAGCCTGCAGCCGTTTGCTACGTTCTGTCCTCTTCCGCCTGCAGGATTGAATCTGGTAGTGTAAGTACCAAGCAAATCGGTCACCATGCTTAGTTCTTCTCTGCCATACTTAGGCTTCTTGGTATCAAGTGTGAACTCAGCCTTCTTAGTGTTGTCAATCCCTTCCGGAAGCGACTCTATATAAGCTTTTACATCTTTTTTTGCTATGGCTGCTGCTTCCTTTGTATTGAGGCTTCTGCCGTTTTTACCGCCTCCTACTACAAAATGTCCGTTTGTTCTTGTAAGAGTAGCATTTTCGGGTGCTATGTTATATTTTTTAGCAACAGACTTCACAAAACTGTCTATTTTCTTAGAATCATAGCTAAATTCAAGGTTGTACTCAGGCTTATTCTCCTTTGCTTCCTTGATTTCCTTGTATCTTTCTATGATGTTGCCTTCTTCACCAATCTTAGATATCTCTTCAACTATGTTATGGCTCTTTGCCTTTACTCCCGAGTTCTTAAGTGAAACCGACTCAGTTCCCTGTACTTCGCCGTTCTCTGTAACAGATACCACAAGTTCTTTACTCTGAACCTTAGCAGCATAATCAGCAATTATTTTCTCCGCCTGCTCTTCTGTCTTGCCACCGACATCTATCCCGTTTACCCTTATGCCCTCACAGATGATTCCTTCTTTCTTAGAGCCAAGTGCGGATACGGTAACCACAAGTCCTGCAGTGGTGATAACAAGTACAGCCAATATCCCGTAAATCGAGATAATTAGCTTCTTTCTGCTATTTCTTTTACTACTTCTTCTGCTTCTGCCCTTAGACTTACTTTCCCTTTTTCATTTTTACTCCTCTTATACATTACCCTAACTATCTTTGCTACCATTGGGATTAGCATCGATAGTATTACTACTATGATGATAATCTTTGAAATCAACTTTTTGATATTATTAAAAATCCATTTTACCCCTCAAATATATTTCAAACTTCATTTTCATTTATATCAAGCCTTTTGACCATTAACACTGTATATGCTATAATAATTTAGTGTCAAAAATATGAAATTCTGATTATTTTTCATAAACGGAGGTCAACATACCTATTTTTTTCTTATATTTATCATACTTTTTCGTCCTTTGGGTTAGATACGAAACCCAAAAGAATTCAAGAATCGAAACCGAGGATAACCAAGGCTTCCTCGAGAGGGAGCGTCAGGCTAATTTTACCAGAAAGGCTGACCTCACAGACCTCGACTACACAGTTGTTCCTCTAGATGAGCTCCCTTTTGCAGGAAGCTATGATGAGGTAAAGTCTTCTTATTCACTCCCTGAGGGCTTAAGCGAACTCACAAAAGGTGAAATCTTTGACTGCGAGCAGAAGATAATAGCCCTCAGTCACAAGAAAATCTTAAATCTCGGTCATATGAGCAACACCGACATCAAGATGGAATACGGGGTTGCAAACCTTCAAATCCTAATCCAGTATGATGAAAATTCCTCTAAGCTCGCAAGGCTGCTTGCAAAATGGGGCAAACTCCTTTATGAAAACGGCGAAGAGGACGCTGCTGAAAAAGTCCTTACTTACGCTGTTTCCTGCAAATCAGACATAGAAGATGTATTTATCACCTTGGCTAAAATCTACCGTAATAACGGCAACGAGCTAGGCATCAGCGACCTGGTGGAAGCCTGCCAGTGTTTTGATGAGCTTAGGAGGGAAAAATATCATTAACCAAATAACCTCTATTTAACTATTTTTAGCTCAACCTCTCCTTTCATACAATAGGAGTTTTTGCTAAATTTAAGCTCTATTTTTTTGATGTTTTTTTATATGATACAGGATTGCAACTGCTGTGCCTTTGACATCCACATCACTATATAATCACTTGCAGGATGGACAGACATCTGAGAGGAAGCAGCGGTCACATTTTGGGGCTCTGGCTGTACAGATTTCCCTGCCAAGGGCTATGACATCGAGATTCCATATTATCCATGCGCTTTCAGGCAGTACCTCCATCAGCTCAAATTCTGCCTTAACCGGATCTTCAGTAGTTGTTATCCCAAGTTTCTTTGATATTCTCTTCACATGTGTATCGACAACTATGCTTGGAATATTAAATATATTCCCTCTGACTACATTGGCAGTCTTTCGCCCTACTCCGGGAAGCGCTATAAGCTTCTCAAGCTCCTTTGGCACTACTCCTTCGTATTCACTAAGAAGCATCCTTGCACAGGCTATGATGTTCTTTGCCTTATTATGATAAAATCCCGTAGAATGAATATCATCTTCCATCCCTTTAAGGTCTGCTCCCGCAAAATCTTCCAGAGTCTTGTATTTCTTAAACAAATCCCTTGTAACCATATTTACTCTGTCATCTGTACACTGGGCACTAAGGATGGTTGCAAAGAGCAGCTGCCAGGCATTCTCGTGCAGAAGATAGGTACGGCTCTCGCCCCCGTAGTGCTCAATAAGCCTTCGTATTATCTCGTCTATCCTCGCTCTTTCCTTCTTTGATAGTTTCTTCATATTCGCTCCAATAAAATTTAATTTGACGCAACCTAATATATCACAAAAGCAAGTTGTAGTCTAGGGGTGTTTCACCCTATCCAGTAGTTTATCAGGATACGCTTGGAATACTCCATGCTTTTCTCTAATTGTAACAATATCATCAGAGATCAACTGGTTATGAGCCTTTCTATACATATTGCGAGCATTAAAAAGATTATCATTTAGCATCTTTCCAGTCACGAATTCGCTCTCGTCTTCATCACTATTTACGCAAAAGTAATAGGTTTCTTCATAATCAACTTCTTCGCCTTTGATTATGATCTTATCAATTCGTGATCTTTCTTCAATCTCATGAATCTTATCACATATCGGACAATCCATTTGAATTTTTCTAATTAGGGCACTTTCGCTCATTACCGTATCTCCTTTCATTCATTCTCGTTATTTGTGTGCGAACTTTATATCGCATTTGCATAATTAATCCACAATCATTATTAATCGATAGTATATCGCATAAATTGATAGCATTTCAATAGATTAACACAAAAATTCAGGCTCCGGTTACTTTTTATAACCGAAGCCTGATTGCTAAATCATCTCAATATTTTTCTTAGAAATTTCCCATTATTTCTTTAATGAAAGACTGAAATAATATTTTCCTGTTCTTATAAGCACTACATTTACAGGTTCACTAACACCATCAAACTCAAATTTTTACTTCATTTTCGCCCTCAACAATAAGATTTCCTAAGGCAGTAGGATAATATTTGTTATTATAATCTGTTATCTCAACAATACCTGTCTTGACTTTTATAGATTTATTCACAACTTCCTTATATGTACCATCTCTGCCCTTTACAAACATCTTAACTGCTGTTGACTTAAGAAGGTCTTCACGCTTAGGGTTTATGATTATTTCATGCACTCCGTAAGCTGTGTTATACCTAGCCTCAGTAAAGGCAGGCTCTGTATTTTGAACCTTCTTTGTCTCCTCCATACTGATAATGTCTGCCGAGTACGGCGAGCTGTTATCAAAGATAATTGTATAGCTCTTGTAAATGCTTGACTCTAACACAAGGGCAACTTCTTTTTTATTGTTGTTAGGTCTGCGTATCTTTAACATCCCCCATGTAAAGCCATACTGGTTTTCCTTTACCTTATTACGGTAGTCAAGTTCACCTACGTTGCTGTACTTAACGCCATCTACAGTAATTGCTGTAATACTTTTAATCCACTCGCCTGCATCTTTTACAGCAAAACCGGAACCTATGGTAAGTTCTCCGTCATCACCACCCATATGAAGGTTTCCCTTAGTTCTTTCAAGGCTCTTTAATCCGCTCTCAGTCTGACCACCCTTATCAGGAGTCTCAGGCTGCTTTTGGCTCTACAGGCTTCTCCTGCGCTTTAGACACTGTAGCCTCAATTGTCTGTGGCTGGTATCCGTCTGCATATACTGTTATAGTATTCTTTCCATAATTTGGATAATACTTGTTAGTAATAAACGCAGAGCCCTTTATTATAAGCTTGTCGCCATCTATCCTATAATCATTATCCTTTAATGCATAATTAGGATCCTTTACTCCATAATGATGATTCTTATACTCTCCGGATACATAGCTATAATCTTTGAAAGATATGTCTTATCTGCGTATACTACAAGTTCTTCATCCACCCTAACCGCACTTCCTGAAGGATAGGTAAAGCCTTCAATACTCTTTTCCAAGGTAGCTTCCATCCATTACAAGTTCGCCAAGGAGGTTGTCTTCAAGCACTTCCTTTACTCTTGTAAGTCTGCCCGTAGTCTTAACATTAGGTGTCTTAACATACTCTGAGAATGTTAAATACTTGCCCTTTGTCCTTGCTGTATTTACTGCATCATTGTAGTACTCCCAGTCATAGAACACCTTGCCCTCTTCATCATAGACAGCTATGTAATTGGTCATATCCTTTTCAAACCTGTCAACTATGCCCTTTGCATAAGCGTTTTCAATACCAAGCTTTTCAAAAATCTCAGCATTGGCAACGAGGTCCGTGTTGAAAATGATGTTGGCAGATATAAATTGCTGCCACTACCTGTACTATCGCCTGAGCCTGTACTTATCTTAGAAGCTCCTGCTACTGCGTCAAATTTCATTCCCTCAACAGAAAGAAATCTACCTTGCTTCCAAGTGCTACAACTCTATTGTCAGGGGTAGTCTCATCGTTCTTTTTATCAGTATCTTTTCCGTCAGTTACCTTAAATATCTTATCTACGGTTTTATAGCTGTTAAAATGAACTCTTAAGGTATAATTCCCGTTGTAAGGAATGTTATTTACACCCTTACTTCCATCTTCTTCTTTGCCCCTCGTAACATCGTTATAAAGCACAAAGAGGTCATTAAACATAAAATAATCGCTTATATATCTAAGAGTCTTTATTTCACCTGTTGGAAGTATGAGCTCTACCTTCTCAACCGGATTTTCCAGGCCAACCACTACATTTTTAACTGCAAAATGAAGATTCTTGCCTGACTGTACAGATGGCTCTTTTAAGAGGAACTCAGGAGTTTCTTTGCCCTCAACCTTAACACGAACCAGAATAGCCTTACTATCAGCAGACTTAATCCTTATCCTGTAATAGCCTCTGCTCCTAAAGTTAGACTGGTTGGTAGATACGCTAAGAACCGCTACAGTCTTTCCATGATGCTCCTTAAATGACTTGGTATATACAAGCTCTTTATTAAGAGTTGTCTGATTTTCATTGTCTGAAACCAGCTGAAGCGCTCCTGTGGCTGGTATTCTGTCAAACCAGATCTTATCAGCCTCATCAGTATAATTAAACTGCACTTCTACATTGCCCTCTTCAACAGCAGGCACTGTATAGTAAGGCTTCTCAGTTACCTTTCTTGTAGCTGCCAGATTTAAGTCAAATGTAGTTGTCTTAGGGCTTGTAACGCAGCTTTCCCTCGTCATCATAATTGCTAAGGTAGTAGTCCCAAACTGCAACCTTGCCATAACCTATAATATACTTAGGAGATTTAGCCTCAGTAGTAAGTACAGGAGCTACAACCTTGCCCGCATCTGCATCTCTATTTAGCTTAACAGTCTGGCTTAGCTTGTTGTCTGCCTTACTTACAACCTTAACTTCAGCAGGATTGAGGTTTGATACCTCCCATTTTACAATAGTACCCTCTTTATCTACAGGGGTAAGCTCAGATGTAATGTCCACTCCGTCTACATATACAGTAGTGTTGTCCTTTGTATAGCCTTTTTCAAAGTTTACCACTACAAATCTCTGAAAACTTGTTGCATCTATAATCTTAGTCCTTGCCTCATTGACAAGTTTAACTGCTTCTGCTTTGTTTCCTGTATTTGATGAGCTTCCATTATTTGAAGTATTTCCTGCGTTAGATACATCGCCGCCTACCACATAAGCATTACCGCCAAAGAAGATGCCGCTTGGAGTAGTCTCTCCTCCTGCTGTATTGCCGTTTTCGCCAGTCTTTGAGCCTTTCTCGGTTTTTCCTATATTGGCAGCGCCCTGAGCAGTCTCATCCTCTTCGATATTGAGGTTAGAAGATGCATAGGTATCTCCCGCCTTTACAGCAATAGTACTTCCTGCAATCGCAAGCTTTACAGTCTTTTTAGTCTTGTTGATGGCTATAAGCTCTATCTTTGAAGTAATCTTTGCAAGCTCTGCGCCGAGCTTAAGTGTAAGCTCTGCATATGAAGCCTTACCTGTTATGGTTAAATTAGCTTTAGAAGAAAGCTCAAGCTTATGCCGGTTTCATCTATGATGAGTCCCGCATTTCTGACGGTTCCGATTAAAATAATCTTCTTAAACTTAGCACCCTTAGCTATATGAATCTTGGATTTTTCAGCTAGGTTAATTACCAGAGTTTTAGTCTTATAGTTTCCCCTTGGTACGCTTAATCTCTTTGCAGAAGTGGCCTTTAAGACTATTCTCTTAATACCCTTCTTCTTTAATGCATTCTTTTATGGCTTTGTTTGTGCTTACGGTAATCTCAGTCTTTTTAACCGTAACCTTCTTTGTCTGTGCTGCACTCGCCTCTACAGGCTGAAACTGAGCCGGCAACATGCTTAATGTCATAGTCATAACAAGTGCTGCGGCTATGTTTTTACTTAGTCTTCTCATCTTTCCTCCTGATGATTAAATAGTGGTTATCAGATACAAATAATAATGAAAAATTAACTTCATTATAACGAGCCGTTCTATCATACCAATAGAAAAGGAAACTTCAACCGCTTTTTATTAATGATAATTTTTCTCATTAGTAGCAAAACAATCTGCTTTCTTTTTCAACTTTTATTTTCTTCTTAAATTGAATATATAGTTCCTGTTTATTAGGTGATATATGGAAATATTATCAACAATTCCTTGAACATTTATCATAATTGTTATATTATTATTCTATTAAGAAAAATTACTCAGGAGGGTGCTTATGTGGACAAGGGCGATGCTTAAGTACAATGCAAGAATGGCATTTAAAAAGAACTATGTAAATGCTGTTGCGGTTTCGCTTATTTATATGATTTTTAGCCAATTTATTTGATCCTTCCTCATCTAGAGGCAATAGTGCCTCAATGTGTATAACAGCGGCTTACCCGAAAGGATAAAAATACCTTGCTTCTTTTTGTTCTTGGACTAATCATAGTCATAACTGTGATAGTAATAGTCTTTAGGGTGCTTGTATACAATCCTATCGTAGTTGGTGTGCAAAGATTCTTCATAGAGAACCACTATGGCAAGCCGGGGGTTGGCACTATGTTTTATGCATTTAAGACAAATTATATCAACATAGTAAAGACCATGTTCCTAAAGGATGTGTATATCTGTCTTTGGGCACTACTATTTTTAGTGCCGGGTCTCATCAAGACCTATTCTTATCGCATGGTTCCTTTTATACTGGCTGAGAATCCTGATATGGATGCCGATGAAGCGATAAGACTATCTATGGAGATGATGAACGGTGAGAAGTTAAATACCTTTGTACTGGATATAAGCTTTTTGCCTTGGGTTTTTCTTGCAGCCTTTACCTTTAACATAGTAGGTATCTTCTATGTATACCCTTACGTAAATGCTACAGACGCAGAGCTGTATCTGGCTATTAAGGCCGGTGATTTTTACAATGACCAAGGTATGTTTAGTGACAATTACTTTAAAAACGGCGGTGGTTATTATGGTTAGTTTCAGACATTTATTTGATAATGGAAAGGTAATACATACCGCAAGCTGTTATGGAAACAATGACCTGGAGGTAGTAGAAAAGACTGAAGAGGGCGAAGCTATCCGCCTTCTTCTTGTAAATGGTGCAAGAGAGTCAGCCACATACACCGACAAAGCTCATAGGAACGACCTCGTATTCAGGTATGCAGTAGGCTTCAATGATGTATTTGAGATAAACAAGAACTTAAAAGACTGTCTCCTCCTTGGCGGTGCCGGCTTTTCCTATCCCAAGTACTTCATAAGCCGCTTCCCTGAAAAGACCCTGGATGTGGTTGAGATAGACGAGGTTATGGTAAATGTAGCCTTTAAGTACTTTTATCTTGATGAACTCTATGACGAATACGACCTCTACGAAAATGAGAGACTTAAAATCTACGTAATGGACGGCTTAAAATTCCTTTCAACCATGCTTAAGTCCTATGATGTCATCTTTAATGATGCCTATATCTCGGACTCCCCTGCGGAGGGACTTATGAGCTACGAGGCAATAAGCCTTATAAAAGAAAGACTAAATCCCGTGGCATCTACGTGGCAAATATGATAACTGCTATGGTGGTGAATCTGCCTATCCTCTATTTTCTAACCTAGCCAACCTTAAGCAGATATTTAAGTATACAAGATTTTGCAAATGCCGTAATGACATCCCTGCAAACGAAAAACAGAACTGCCTGATTTTCGCTTCAGACAGTCCCATTTAAGTTAAAAGTCTACCTCATCAGGGTTATGTGCGTGTCCGCCTATATATGGAAAATTATAAAGAATATCCATATCCTCATCTTCAATCCTGATAAGCCTAAGATTTCCGCTCATCCTATCGGGTGAAGTGGTTTTGGGAAGCGGGATTATACCCCTTTTTCTAAGAAATGAAATGCAGATGTTAGAGGCAGTAGTCTGATACTTTTTGCCATCTCCCATAGTATCTCATTATCAAGCAAAGCCCCTGTACCTAAGGGGCTGTAGCCCTCTGTGATTATTCCGTTGTTATTGTTGTATTCTACAACTTCTTTCTGCATATATCCCACATGAAGCTCTATCTGATTCACCATAGGCAGGACTTTTGCGCTCTTTTTAAGCTCTTCCATGTGGTGGGGGAGAAAATTACTCACTCCTATCGCCCTTACCCTGCCTTCTTCGTATAGCTCTTCAAGAGCCTCCCAGGTCGTGGCATTTACCTCATCAGGATTCTTATACTTCATTTTGTTTGCAGGCCAGTGTATGAGGTAGAGGTCAATATAGTCCAAATCAAGGTTCCTCATAGACTTGTCAAAGCCTCTAAAAGCCTTGTTATAACTTCGGTTCGTATTCCATAGCTTGCTTGTGATAAAGACATCAGACCTGTCTTTTATAAGCCCTTCACGGATTGCGGCCTTTACTCCAAGCCCTATACTTCTTTCATTGCCATAGGCTCCTGCTGTGTCTATATGTCTGTAGCCTGCCTTAATCGCTTCAAATACTGCCTTTTCACAGCCTTCTCCATAAGGAATATTCCAGGTCCCAAAGCCTATATCAGGTATTTCTATTCCATTTCTTAGTATCATATTACTCCGTAATGTATGCAAGAATGAGAGCGTAGGTGTTGTTCATTCCATCTATGTGAGAGCGCTCGTAGCCGTGGGTTGCTCTTGTACCAGGACCTACACAGGCGTGGCGGATGTCATGTCCTGCCACTATGGAAGTATCTCCGTCAGAGCCATAGTGAGGTGTGAAGATATCTAGTACGTAGTCAGCTTCTGCCTTCTTTGCAGCCTCTATAAGCTCATTATTAAATTCATAATGATATGGGAAGCGGCTGTCCTTGCAGAAAATGCTTACCTTCCTCTCATCTGTAGTCTGCTCAGGACCTACGCAGGCTATGTCCACACCCAGCACATCAACCACATCGTCAGGAAGCCAAGAGGTGCCATGCCCTATTTCCTCATAGGCCGCAAAATACATATATACCTTACGGTTTAACTTAAGCCCCTCATTTTTAAGAGCCTTCATTATCTCTATGAGAATAGCAACCTGAGCCTTATCATCTATGAAGCGGGCCTTGATGTAGCCGTTTGAATACATATACCTTGGCTCTAAGGCTATCATATCGCCTACCTGCACACCAATAGCCTCTGTATCCTTATCGCTTTTTACATCTTCATCTAGGATAACTACTACATTTTCCTCGTAGTTAGGAGCTATTTCAAAATATTTATCAGGAGTTACATGAACTGAGGCCCTGTCTCTTTGTACGGCTCCTGTGATAACCTTGCCATCTCTTGTGTGAAGCCTTATATTCTCGTGAAGAGCAGATTCAGCGTGAAGTCCTCCTACAGGGCAGACCATCAGTGTTCCGTCTTTTTTAATGTGTCTGACCATAAGTCCTATGTCATCAAGGTGAGCAGTAATTACAAGAGGTTCGCCCTCTCCTCCAAGGCAGGCGAGAACTCCTCCCTTTCTTGTCTCTATGCACTCATATCCAAGACCTTTTATCTTTTTTACCATATAATCGTGTATTTCTCTAAACTGTCCTGTAGTAGAGTCGATAGCAAAGTAAGTCCTGAAAATTCTCTTAAAAATTCAGCTTCATTCATCTTTTTCATACTATTCATCCTCTTTCCAATGATTAATACATACCTGTGTTTCAAATCATTTGGCACCAAATACCTTAATCCTTACAAGTAACTCTAGAAAAATATTCGTAATTCACTCATTTTTATAATGACTAATTACGAATATTTTTAGAGTATCAAAAATCATAAGTTCTCTTTGTAGGCGGAGCAAAATCGTAGCTTTTACTGCCAGTTCTTGTATCATATGATGTAATCCGCTGTTGTATTCCCGATTTTATCAACTATATCCTGAACCGTAATTCCGTCAAGATACTCATTTACAACCTTGTAGAGTCCTTCCCACACATATAAGGTCTGGCAAAAGTTCTTTCTCTCACATAGATTAATCTCTGAATCCAAGCAGCTCACAGGTGCAATACTTCCCTCTGTTATCCTTAGAATATCTCCAACTGTGTATTCCTTAGGCTCCTTAGCCAGTCTATAGCCGCCTCTATTACCTCTGTTGGTAGCAAGGAGTCCGGCACCGTTTAGCACAGGTACTATCTGCTCCAGGTATTTTTTAGAAATGTTTTGTCTCTTTGCTACATCTTTTAATGCAATAAATCCGTTGTCCTTATGTTCAGCCAAATCTACCATCAGTCTTAGTGCATATCTTCCTTTTGTAGAAATCTTCATACTAATCCATCCACTTCCTCAGTTAATCTTGTAATATACTTTTTCTTATCCTTAAATGACGGAAGAATCTCCTTGTAAATACCAAGAAATTCAGCTTTTAGCTCCGACCTTGACGGTCTCGCATTCACCGGTACAAAAAAAGGACATTGTATTCTTCATCAGAAAGCACAGGTAGGATGTCCGTCATGTAAGCTCCTATCTTTCTGTAGAAATCAAGCGCCATTTCCCTCTTTTTTATGGCTTTCTCATCAGTCTTACCCACTCCCTCAAGCTCTATAAATATACCTAGTGGGAGCTTATACTCACTTGTCTTGTTTTTCTTCCTTGTTTTCTTCCTTGTTTTCTTCCTTGTTTTCTTCCTTCTCTTTTTCCTCTCCCTCTTCTTCCTTAGGGATGAGGACTTCTTTTAACATATCAAAGAATATCTCAGGATAATTGTAGCCTCTGTATTTCTTTAAGACCACGAAATAATCAAGAAGCATTACCCTTTGCTCTATGTCATTAATAAAAAGTCCAAAGCAAAAGAGATGCTTTTCATCATCAAAAAGACCATAACAGCTGCATATCTTCCTTGCTATGAGCCACCTTATAGCTGATTCTGATATAAGAAAACCATCAAATTCCTCATCAAAAAAACTTGGTCAGATATCTTTTATACAAAGACAAAGTCTCCTTCTTATCCAGTTCTCTTAAAGTGAAGTCCATCACATCACCTCTCTTAGCTGTCAATCTTTATTTATAATGAAAGCCTGTTATCAGATATCCGTCCTTGGTACTGCTGACAACCAGATTAGGCTCAGAAAGCCCCAATAAAAATCCGTCACTATAGGAATTGGTAACAAAGAGGTTGGTCTTCGATACTGAGCTTACAAGCCTCTTGGTAAATACATCACTCTTTTTAAGTGAGATAAATTCCTGAACACTGCCTATCCTTCTATCAGTGCCGGTATCAAATACCAGAGGATATTCACATAGCCTAGCAAGGCTGCTCTGGTCTTTGTTCCTAACTGCAAGTATAATAGAGCCTGCTGCAACAAGGGCTTCCTTACTAAGCTGTGGAAGCTTCTCAGAGTCAGACACCTTATTTACCTTTACTTTTTGGCAGATTCTCCCTTAAGCTCACCCTTATACTCTACCTTTACGGCTTCACCTGCGGCGATTCCATCCTTAAGGCCCGTAACATCAACGTCTTTATTAAGTCCAAATCTAACAGTAGTGCCCATATCACTCTGCAATACCATATGTTTTTCTGAAGCCTCTGATGATAACTCCGTACATTATCCCATTGCTGCTCATCGGCGGTACTTTCCACACTTACTGCACCTGAACTAGCGGAGCCCTGTTCACTTGCAGCACTGCTTGTGGCTTTATCTGCCCTTTTTTTCCGCAAGCTGTGACTACAGTTGTAGAAAACAAGATTAGGCTCAATATAATTATCGACTTAAATATCTTATTCTTTACCAAGTTTACTCCAATATTCAGGTACATTTCATGCACAAATGCCTTATAAAAATGGTTATACACCTACATAATACTATGTTTAAAAGGTTTTTGACAAGTAAAAAGTCCATCTCTAACTCTAGAAAATGGACTTTTAATATGTCTACATAAGCAATAAATATGTTGATTTACGCTCCATTATACGATATGAGTATCAAAAGTATTTGGCACCGTATAATACAGGGGCTTCTACAGCTTTGCTAAATACTTGCAAAATATCTAGTATGTAAGTTTATCAAGCTCCTTTACATGCTCTGTTGTATTGCTGCAGGTGTGGCTTGCCTTAGAGGCATAGTTCTTAACTGAAGCTGTTGATTTTACTATGGACTGCATGGTTCCCGGACCTGCCACACAGCCTCCCGGACAGCCCATTCCCTCAAGAAGATAGCCATTGTATTTGCCTGCCTTTGCCGCCATAAGCATTTTGCGGCAGTCTCTAAGTCCTTCTGCGTTGTCGGTCTTCACCTCCATATCAGGGTGAATGCTCTTAATTACATTTACTACAGAGGTAGCAACTCCACCTGAAACCGCAAAGTTACGGCTATCAGTTGAGGCATCGTTCACTCCGTCAGGATCTTCTTCAATATTCTCGATATCTATATGTTTTGACGCAAATATCCCGGCCATTTCCTCAAAGGTAAGTACAAAGTCCACCTCTGAGCGCACCTCATCCCACATGGCTTCAAGCTTCTTAGCTGAACAAGGTCCGATGAATACCACCTTACCCTTTGGATTGTAGTGCTTTATAAGCCTTGCTGTGAGTGTCATAGGAGTAAGTGCCATTGAAATGCACTCCTTCATCTCAGGGAAGAGCTTCTTTGCCATAGCCGCCCACGCAGGACAACAGGAAGTACCCATAAATGGCAGCTTGTCAGGCACTTCTTTAAGGAAGTCGTTTGCTTCTTGGGTAGCACAGAGGTCTGCACCTACAGCTACCTCAAATACATCAGTAAAGCCTAGCATCTTCATAGCCATACGGATTTTACCCGGAGTTACCTTCGCACCGAACTGGCCTACAAAGGCAGGGGCAAAGGCGGCATAGATATGCTCGCCTGACTGGATTGCTCGAATTACCTGGAATATCTGAGATTTATCTGCAATTGCTCCAAATGGACAGTTTACAAGGCACTGACCACAGGATACACATTTTTCATAGTCTATATCAGCCTTCCCGTGCACATCTGAATGTATGGCATCCATGCCACAGGCCGCAGCGCAAGGTCTTTCCTGCTTGATGATGGCATGATATGGGCAGATATCTGCACATTTACCACATTTGATACACACCTCCTGGTCTATCTTCGACCTGCCGTTTGTCCTGTCAAGGGAAACGCAGGTCTTTGGACAGACTTCCACGCAAGGGTGGGCAAGACAGCCCTGACAGCCGTCAGTTACAAACACCCTCTTCTCGGTACAGCCGTTGCAGGCAAACTTAATCACATTGACAAGTGGGGGAGTATAGTAGGTCTCAGGCCTGTCAGCAGCCTCCACATTGTCGGATATCTTAGCGTGTTCACTCGCATCTCTACAGGGAAGTCCCATGGCAAGTCTAAGACGCTCTCCAACTATGGCCCTCTCAAGGAATACGTCACTACGAAAGCTTCCTACTTCACCGGGAATTATCTTATAAGGCAATTCCTCGATTCTCTGGTCGGTTGGCCATTCTGTGTGGTATGCCATCCTGGCAACCTCAGTAAATATACGGTGTCTGATTTCCTTGATTCTTGTTTCAATGCCTCTCATTAGTTTTCCTCCGCATTTTCTATAAGCCTGCCCCTTGTAGACGGACTTATTTTCCTCATTACCGCTTCATTTACAATAGTATCTGCTCCACTTCCCAAGGCCCTTTTCACTATAAAGTGTGAGTTCATTATTTGGCTCATGGACAGCTTAAGACCTATGCTAATGAAATCCTTACCCGGTGTTTCATCTAGTTCAAGAAGAATCTCATTAGCCTTAAAATGTATCTTCATTATCCTACTTGCAGCCTCTTCTGTAAAGCTAAGTATCAATTTTAATACATTTTCGTGCTCTTCATTTTCCGTATATTCGCCCTTAAGTGCTACATTGTAAGGCTCACCATTTAGATTAATGGTCGAATACGCAGGCTTATGAAAGCCTACTCCTATTTTGTGGACTTCATCCCCTTCTTTTAGCTTAATAAAAAGCGTATGATTTTCATAGGAGAATCCAATTTCACTTATACCCTCAGTAAAGTTATTGTGGGTAAGCTGTAAAAGGAGAGGAAATACTCCCTGGCACTTGTCTTCAAGCTCGTAGCTTCGTCCGCCAAGCCACATAAAGAAATCATGTTTGAGCGGATGAGGCTTGTTGCGGCTTGATATCTGAGCCTGAGGTTTCCCTTTCTTTCCCAACCTCCAGCCATAACAGGCTGTATCTTAAATGCTCCGCTTTCAAGTTCTGATATAAGTTTATTCAAATTCACATATCCCATAGGATTTGGGGCAAGGGGTTCATCTGAAAAATCAGGGTTTTCCATGTATTTTTCAATGATAGCATCTGCCTCCCCACTATGGAAAACAACGGGATCTCCTGCAAAATTCACTATTATCATATCAAGATCAGGGTAAACTCTCACATCCTGCCCCATCATACCATCAAAGAGGTAACTCTCAGCCCTACAGCCCATCCAAAGCTGGTAGCCATATCCAAAATGTTCGTTTTCAATCTGCTTTTGATGTCGCCATATTTACATATTCCTCGAAATAAGCTGTTCGCCCTCCCATTTACCCTTGTTAAGGTATAAAAGTCCGAGCTTTGCTGCATCTTCAGGCCGTATAAACATACCCCAGCCACCCTTGGTAACACCCTCAGGACTAGTCTCCCAAAAGCATTGGTTGATTCCAAGCTTGTTAAATATCCTCTCCTGTAAGAACTCATACATAGGCTTTCCTGCAAGCTTTGATACAATGGCTGAAAGCATGTAAGTATTCATACTGTTATAGTCAAATACCTTTCCTGCATTTTCCTTTAAGGATGCTGAAAGAAAGCCCTTAATCCACTCATCTCCAACCATGGAGCCACCCTCATTGAAGTTAACACCGGTAGTCATAGTGAGGAGGTTCGTGGCTGTCATATCTCTAAACTTCACCATCTGCCATAGGTTTGTGAGGTCGCCAAAGAAGTCTACAACCTTGTCATTAAGCTTTAGCTTCCCGTCATCATAGAGCAGACCAATAGCCATTCCTGTAAATGTCTTGCTCATAGAATAAGTAGTATGCCATTCTCCCCTTCTGTACGGCGAAAAAGAAGACTCACAGATGACTTTACCATGTCTAAGTACCAGAAAATGATGAAGTTCACTCTTTGCAGAGCCAAGTTCGAATAAGAGGTTGTAAAGAAAAGATGTAGGTACCCCCTCTGCTTCAGGAGTGCTTCTTTCCAGTGGCTTGGCATCTGCCTTATCCCAGTCAAACTGCGGTTTTTCAGGTTTAAATGTAGCCTTCCTATGTGTCCCGTCTTGCCTGTAAGTATATCAAACATTATAGCGGCTAGAGCTTTTTCAAAATTGGCCATATTACCTCCTAAAACTCTCTGATTCCTTCTTTTCCTTCATCCTTAGTTTTCTCGATATTTTTGATAACTACATCATAGCTTACCTGTTCATTTACCTTTACACTGACTGTGTCCCCCACCTTGTGTCCCATCAAAGCCTTGCCCAGAGGGGATTCTATGGTTATGAGATTGCTTACTGAGTCTCCTCTTACTGAGGTTACTATCTTGAAGGTTTCTTCCTCTTTATCCTCCACAAAGTAGACAGTTACAGTATTATCAAGGCCTACCTCGTCTTCTTTTGAATCATCCTCTATTATCCTTGCAGTCTTAACCATCTTCTCGAGGTAGCGTATCCTGCTTTCATTCTGATTTTTGAACCTTTTTGCCGCATAATACTCAAAATTCTCTGAAAGGTCGCCATGTGCCCTTGCTTCCTTTACCTCAGCAATGGCCTCTTTTCTTACCACCAGCTTTCTATGCTCAATCTCTTCTTCAAGCCTTCTTATATCGTTTTTTGTAAGCTTGTCGTACATTTGTAGACCTCCTTGATTTCGTGATACAGCCTTCCTGCAGGTAAGCCTACCACTGTAGAATAATCTCCGTTTATCTTTTCTATATAAGCTTGAAATCTTCCCTGAATAGCGTAGCCTCCAGCCTTATCGTACGGCTCCATGGTAGATATATAGCTCTCTATTTCTGCCTCATTCATAGGGTATACGCTTACTTCGGTTTTTTCTGAAAAGGTGTGTACAATCAGCTTATTTTCACTTAACATGGTTTTAATGATGTTTCCGAGTTCTTCTGTCTCTTCATTATTATCATTATCAGCTTCTTTCATCTGATTTTCAAGGATTTTTAAATAATTCAAGGTATTTGTTTCCCTCTTTAACTCCCCTATTTTCAAGGACTTCCTTAGGGATATAGATGAGGGTAACCCCTGTGTATACCTCGTGGCTTCTGCCCTGGATAAGCTCTATCATACGGCCGGCATCAGCCTTATCTCTAGGCTTTTCAAGGATTTCGCCGTCTACAGACACCACTGTATCTGCACCGATAACTATGTAGGCGTCTCCTTCTTCTGTTTCCTTAGTCAGAATAAGGCTTTCAGCCACATCAGCAGCCTTTATAAATGAAAGCTCCTCCACCTTTTCCTTTGGGTGAAGCTTATTAAAGTCATTTTTAACTTCTCCTCAGCCTCACTTACCTCAGTCGTAAATTCAAAGCCAAGCTTTCCAAGTATCTCAACCCTGCGTGGTGAAGCCGAAGCCAATATGTATTTTGTCATAATCATCCTCCTTTTTTTATCTTACCTTCGCCGTATTTTTCATTTATTTTTTTAAGCATGGTATCTAACTTATCGGTTTTTTCTTTTTTCTTTGACTCATTTAGTCTAATCTCATCCTGCGCACTTTTCTCCTTCATATAGGAAAAATATATCAAGCTGCTTGCATTCATTTTTCAGCTAGATTCGATACACCTACTCCAACCAGCCTAATGCCATCATTTTCGTTAAATAAGCCTCTCTCTCCAAAGCAAAGCTCTCTCATAAGTATAAGGGAAGTGCTTTCTATATCCTTGATATCATTGGTTGGTTCTACCAGAGTAGTCTGCTTTGACCTCCTCTTAAAGCTGCTTGTTTTGGCAATAACGCTTATAGTATAGCCTGCTGCCTCATCTTTTGTAAGCCTTTTTCCCCACACTTTCTGAAAGCCAGTGTATGACAGGGGGCATTTCTTTATCGTAGGTAGACACCCTGATGTCTGTGGGCAGGGTGGTCTCGTTTGAATAGCTCTTAGCAGCCTCCCTCTCCCCCGATACCACATCGCTTCCCCTGCCGTTAGCACTCTCATAGATATAGTCTCCTGACTTTTCACCTAGCAGAGAGCAAAGCAGGGCTTTATCGAGCTTAGCTGCATCTCCTATGGTCTTAACTCCTATATTCTTAAGTTTTTCAGAAGTCTTATAGCCACAGCCATGTAGCTTTTCTATGGGAAGAGTCCACATCTTCTCCTTTATTTCCTCAGGATAAAGAGTGTGTACCTTGTAAGGCTTTTCAAAATCACTTGCCATCTTGGCAAGGAGCTTTATAGTAGATATGCCTATATTTACAGTAAACCCAAGGCATTCATAGATTTCTTCCTTGATTTTCTCTGCCATAGTTATAGGTTCATCTGTTCCTGTCATATCAAGATATGCCTCATCAATAGACACCTGTTCTACTGCTAAGGCATATTGCTTAAGTATATCTATAAACTTCGCCGAGTATTCTCTATATGTCTTAAAGTCAGAAGGGAAAAGTCTTAGACTCGGGCATTTTTCAAGAGACCCTCATGACAGGTTCACCTGTCCTTACTCCCTGCTTCTTGGCAGGAATCGAGCAGGCTGTGATAACTCCATGTCTTTTTGACACATCCCCTCCTATGGCAGAGGGTATGGTTCTAAGGTCAATGCTTCCCGGCTCTTCTTTAAGCATCTTAACTGCCGTCCACGAAAGAAAGGCTGAGTTTACATCCACATGGAATATCAGCTTGTCCATTTCTTCACCTCCAAAGTGAATCTACTTCAGGTATCCTCTCTTGCCTAGAAATGTTCTATATCTTTCTCTCTGGCTCCTTATGATGTCATCTGAGTTAACAAAGTCTGCGAATTCTGCTTCGCTTATCCATTTATAGCCAATGGTCTCGTTTTCCTGCAAGGTTACGCAGTCCTTCGCGCAGTCAGTCCTTGTATAAAAGTCTTCAAATATACATTTCCCGTGTATAGTCCTGCCAATGTGTTCAAAGTCTTCTGCTTCTATTCCGGTCTCTTCTTTTAGTTCCCTCTTTATGCAGGTAAGCTTGTCCTCGCCTTTTAGTGCGCTTCCTCCTGCTGTGGCTTCGTATTTGCCGGGATTGGTAGGCTTGTTTAAGTCTCGCTTCATAAGTAGAAAGTCGCCGTCCTCATGTTGAACCAGCACTTCGCATACCAGATGATAAAGTCCATCCGGTATCTTCTCTCCCCTAACCAAATCAACGCCTGCAAGGGTTTCGTCTCTATTATAACCGTCCCAAATTTCATAGATTCCTCCAAAACTTCTAAATAATAATACTATTTCATACTGTGTGACGCTCTGAATGATAGAATTTCAGACTCGCTCCGGCATCCGCTTCGCTTCGCCTAACGCGCTCGCTTAGAATTCTATCATTCCGAGCTGTGAACTGAAAGTCTGTCTTACTTTACGCCTTCTTCTCCCAATGTGCTTACTTTTTGTTCTACTAGTTAAGCAACAAAAACTAATAATGCCGCATAGTTCGCTGTTTCCGCTCTGACTTCGTGCTTCGCACTCGTAAGTAGTGGGCAGCATTACTTATTAACACTCAGCCGAAACTAATAATGCCTAAGCTGAGGCGCATTAGGGTTTTTTTCGTCAAAGGAGCTATACTTACCTTACATCTCACAGAAAAAAACCGGAGCGAGTCTGGACATTTATTAGTGAAGGCGTCACTTAGTCAAACTGACATATCATCAGTGAAGGCGTCACTTAATCTGATCAAAAGCGAGCACATTGCCCTCCCTTTATTGTAGCGGATTTTTGCTTGGTTTTTTCCACCCGCACGAGGATATTTTTTTAGAGTATTTTTTTATCTTTTCTATCGAAATCAGCACCCTGGTATAGTCGGTATCCTTTATGGTAAATTGTGCCTTATCCTTTATTTCTCCACCAAGCACCCTAATAGCTGTCTTTGATGCCTCGATCTCTTCTGTCAGCTCCAACTGCCTTATAAGCCACAAATTTTCCCGCCAAGCCTTACATAAGGGAGGCAATATTCGCTAAGGGTTGGGAGAGCAGATACAGCCCTTGATATGCATAGGTCAAAGCTCTCTCTGTATTCTCCCTTGGTCTGCAGCTCCTCCGCTCTGGAGTGTATGGTAACTATGTCTTTAAGCTCAAGTTCCTCGATTACCTCATTTAAGAAGTTCAATCTTTTTATTGAGGGAATCAGAGCAACACCTTAGTTTCAGGAAATACTATCTTGATAGGTACACCCGGGAAAGCCTGCGCCTGTACCGATATCCAGCACAGTCATAGGCGTAGTCATATCCATTACCTTTGCTATCATTAGGGCTGTCTACAAAGTGCTTGATGACAAATTCTTCATAGTCTGTGATAGCTGTAAGGTTCATTACCTTATTTTTCTATTACCATCTCGTAGAATCTATAGAGTTTGTCACATTGCTCTGAAGTTATTGTAATTCCTTCATTTTTCCAGTTTTTTATAATAAGTGATTTATCTTCCATCAGTCATCCTCTTTCGTGAATATAATCATACCCTATAGCCCCTGTATGATATCCAAATAATTTTGTATCTGCTCAAGCACCGCATATACAGTAACTATCTTTTTCCTTTATTTTATAAAAGACAAGATTTTTTTCAAGAATTAATACCATATAGTCCCTGTCTTTTTAAGTACATTGTATTTTTGGTGTAGTTCCGATATAAGGATTGTCCCCTAAAGATAATATAGCCTCTTCAAGTTCACTTAATTTCTTCAAAGCCACGCTATTTCCCAAAATTTTCAGCAATATAAAGTATATTTTCCCCTTATCAGAGCATCGGCTGTATCAGTTCTTATAATCCCATATTTCAAATCCTCTCCTCCTTAAGAATATCTCTCAAATCATCAAAAGTATCCTTAATAGGAGCAACTCTCTCATATTTAACATCTTCATCAGCTTCTGCAAGTATTTCTAAAAAGCTCAATTCGGGCTTTCATTCTTTTATATTCCTCATATCCGATGGAAACCGTATCTCCCCGTCCATTTACGGTAATTATAACTGCTTCCTTCTCTTCCCTGCATTGTCTGGATATTTCATTATAATGATTACGCAGATCTACTGATGGTCTGATTGTTTCCTGTTTGATAAACATAGGCTTGCCTCCAAAAAAATATAGACATATTATATCTTAATATGTCTATAAAATCAATTGACCTTATCTGGCGTCATCTATATTTTCCATGTAGCATGAGCAATCTCAATATTATGCCTTCACTACAGGCACCCAAAGCTCCATTTTATAATCAGAGCTGTGCATATCGCCTTTTGAAATAATACTCGAAATCAGGCTTTTCCTGAATGGATATAGCTATGTTCCGGGAAGAATACCTCCATCAGATATTTCCAACCGGCATGTATGCACTCCGGTACCTTTTCCGGTTAATTTAACTACTGCATACTCTGCCTCGTTAACTTCTAAGACTTCCAGCCCCATAGCTTTAGCCTTTTCTACGTCTGTAGTAATATATCCTGCCATATAGTTTATCCTGTCAGGACTTTCAACATCATGACAAATTCCTACTCTTTCTCCTTTACCGAGTCCTGCCAGTTCTTCGTGGCTGTACTTTTCATATAGCTTATCCCATACATTCGGGCATAGTGATGAGTTTATATCCTGCTCATTATACCCTGCCACCTTAAATGCCTGTTTCTTTTCAATCTTAATATCCATGCTTCTTCCTCCTTTTACGCTAAGTGCGAGCCTGATTCTGGAAACCAGCTTAAACGGCTTCCCTTCTTTTACTTCAGAGGGAGTAAAGCTTTATGGAATTTTTTTGAAAGCAACACCAAAAGCGTCAGGTGATTCGTAGCCGTATTTCATTGCTATGTCGATTATTTTTTTCGTCTGTATCACGCAAATCTATTGCTGCCTCAGTCAGCCTTCTGGTTCTTATGTATTCAGAAAGCGTTATCTCTGTAAGCATAGAGAAAAGTCTGCTAAACATCGGATAAGAATAGCCAGACAGGCTTGAAATCTTCTTCTCATCAATCTCACCATCAAGTACTGTTTCTATATAATTCACAGTATCATTAAACAATTTTATGATATTCACTTTAATTCCTCCTTTCGCTTATCATTTTTAGCGTTTTGAAGATAGTTTACCCTAGAAATTGGGTACAAATTTGCAAGGATGGTAATACTATATTTTTATTTTTAGCTGACATTATTTTCATCTTTATTTATGATATAAAATATGTTGCCATTATTTTACACTTCGCGACCAAAGTTTATCTGCATTAAAAATCTTGCTTTTTCCAGCATAGCAACCATACCGGAACCAAGTTTGATAAACTTACCCTTAAATTCTTTCTTAGTACATTTTGGAATAAATTTCTCTATAGATTTGATATTTGTAGCATAAACAAGCTCATCTTCAAAGTTTAATACCTGCAGAATAATAATTATTTCTTTAACACGCTTTGAACCTCTCAAAATCTTAATATTATTCTCAAGTTTCTTTTAGTAAACCTTCTTCTTCAACGTCAGTATCAAATATCAATACTATTGTTGTGTCTGGTTTAATGTTCATAAGCCTACTGTTTTTTTGATTTCATTCTGCAAAATATTTAATACATCAATCTTTCCCGATAACACATATTTATTTTTTTATTTGTTCTATAAATACTTTTTCAGTCTCACCTTCAACATAGTACTGAACTGGATTTTTATTTATTTTTCAACTTCTAAGTCCTCCAGTTCATATATTTTTATCTCTGCTTGGAATAACATCAAACACATCATTTTTCCATTGCATTTCTAAGCGATATATCGTTTTTCTTTATATATTCGCTTGGATATACTACTTCTATTTTTTTCACGTTTTCTTAAAAATGTGAAACTATGTCTTGGAAGATCCATGTCCAATAAGTCCATATTGTGCGAGGTGAAAAATAGCTGCTCTCCGCCTCCAAGCTTATTAATCATCACACTTAAAAAAATGCCTGCTCCAAATCAGAATGTACATAAGAGAATTTTTCGTCACAGTAGTAGAAACCATTTTTCTCAAAATAATTGAACTTATCAAATCTGCAATTCTAATACCTGCTACTGTTCCACTTGATAATTTACTTTTCCTTAATTATCTCACCTTCCTGTATAATTATCTCCTGATTTTTCTTTTTATTACATAACTGTCTTTAACATCTAATTTTTTCTACAGAGATTATATCGGTATCAAGTGCCTGCAAAATCTTTTTCAAGTACTGCCAGCTTTAATCCATCATCCGTATTATTAATTAAAATGAATTCACTGCCTTCACTTAGGGCAAAAATTCCAGCCTATCTTGGTTATTCTTTCATTCCCTATTTCTTTAGTTGTTTCTTCTAATTTTTTACAGCATTTTTTTCATATGAATCGTTTTTGCTATATATGCTTTCTGCACCTGTATAATAACTTTCTTATTATCCGGAAAAAAATTTCTCCGATAAATCTGTGCATAACATTTTCGACTAAAAACAATATCTGCACTGAATTTTTTCCGACTTTGTTTTTATCACTTATAGCATTTACTAAGCCATCAAACTGTTTTTAGTGCAATACTATAAAAAAATATCCCTAATTGCCTTCCTAAAGTGGTTTTTCCTGAAGCATTGCCTCCCATTATTATATTTACTTTTTTATATCTAAAATTTGGTCTTAGTGGCAGATGCTCATTCTCTATTGATGCTTCCGACTATTCTCTTAGGATAGGCAAAATTCATCTTAAAATCCTTAAACCCATAGATATTATCTAACTCTAAATTCATTATTATCATAAGTAACCTCGCATATTAGTTCTAAATTTCTGTAACTAATAATAGTTTAACATTTGTTTGTTAAATTTACAAGTGTTAATACCCAATCCTAAAATAATCCAAATAAGCCTTATACCTATCCTGTGCAGTTAAACAAGCATCTCTTAGATAGCCTTTTTTTCTGTTTCCCATTCTGCAAGACCACGGTAATAAAACATTTTCAAATCATCCTCAATAATAAACGGTACAATGTTGTATTTCAGGCATTCCTTAAACATAATCAACCTTCCGACAAGGCCATTGCCGTCCTGAAATGGATGAATTTTTTCAAATTTTACATGGAAATCCAAAATATCCTCAAGGCTTTTTTCTTCTTTTACATTGTATTCATTAAGTAGCTCTTTCATCTTCTTAGGCACATCTTCTGGAAGAGCCAGTATTCATTCCACCCACTTCATTTGGAAGTTTCTTATAGTCTCCGACCACAAAACAATCTCTTCTTGAATCACTTGTTCCATTTTTAAGAAGTAAATGAAGTTTCTTGATAAATTCTTGTGTGAGCGCAGACTTTGCATTGTCAATTATAAGGCTGACTATTCGGAAATGATTAGCAGTTTCTATCACATCATCTACATGATACTTCCTGTTTCTACACCTATGGTATTGGTTTCAAAAATATATCTGGTCTGCTCGTGAGTCAGACTGCTTCCTTCAATATGGTTAGAATTATAGGTCAGCTCTATCTGGGTTTTGTGATATATCCCACCTACATAGCCTGAAGATTTTTCTTCCTGCAAGATATCAAGCAGTAGTTTATTCCTGTTTTGCAACATTTCCTCCATTATTTATCTTATTCTCACTTCCTACATCTGCTGCATCTCCATCAATTCATAAAAGCTTCCCCTAAGCTCCATAAGCTCCTCGTAGTTACCAAATTCCTTCATACCACCCTTTTCCATGACCGCTATTTTATCGGCATTTCTAATAGTGGACAGTCTGTGCGCTACTACAAATGTAGTCCTGTCTTTTGATAGCTTTCCCACAGCCTCCTGTATCTGTCTTTCGGAAACTGTATCAAGCGCTGAGGTTGCCTCATCGAGGATAAGTACTCTTGGATTTCTTATAAATGCCCTTGCTATGGATATTCGCTGTTTCTGTCCTCCTGAGAAATTGCCCCCATGTCCTTTTAAGACGGTCTCAAGTCCATCAGGCAGGCTGTCCACAAGATCTCTAAGATTTGCAGCATCTATAACCTTTTGAAGCTCTTCCTCGGATACATCATCAAGTCCATAGGTAATATTTTCCCTGAGTGTGCCACTAAAAAGTATGGAATTCTGAGGTACTACAGCCAGCTTCTTACGGTAATGATGGAGGTTCATCTCCTTGATGTCACAGCCGTCTATAAGCACCCTGCCCTCTGTCGCTCTCATAAAGCCGATTACAAGGTTTAGAATAGTGGTCTTACCTGCACCGGAGGCTCCTACTATGGCTATGGTTTCACCGGGACTTGCCTTAAAGCTAAGACCGCTAAAAAGCGGCTCATCGCTATCTTCATACTGAAAGGCAACATTATCAAACTCCACAAAGCCCTTTATCTCAGGCTTTAGCTTGTTTTTGTCACTGCCCTCGATATCATTGCTTAGCATAATATCAGAAATCGAAGTCACCGACTCTAGTCCCTTGGTTACAACAGGCACAAGACCTACTATACCTGCTATACAGCCAACTACAGTACCAAAGTAAGACTGGTACATAGCCACATCACCTATGCTTATTTTCTTGTTAAGTGCCATAAACGCCGTAAATATAAGGCAGAACACTCTAAACACCTGAAATACTACCCAGCTCCATGCACCGAAGTAAGTCTGTATCATATCAAGCCTAAAGCCCTTGTCTGCCACCTTTACAAGCCTTTTCTCCATCTTGTTAAGCTCTCTTCTCTCAAGGGCATGTGCCTTTGCTACAGGTATCATTTCCATCATTTCCACTACTGAAACTGTGGTCTCTTCCATTTCTTTACGAAATGCTGTGTTGTAGTTCTTTACCTTCTCCCTGAAATAAAGCATAAGAAGAACCGCCACAGGCACAGCAGCAAGGAAGAATCCAAAGACGATTTTACTCTTGGTTATAACGATGACAAGGGCAGCTACTATATTTACAACTATATAAAGCACAGTTATAAATATCTGCGAACTCAGGTTCTCTATCTGCTCCACATCCCTCATGACCTTTGACTGAAGCCTGCCTGACTCCATCTGGGTATGGTAAGAGATGGATAATTGCTGGAGCTTTCTAACCAGAGCGCATCTTAACTCCTTTTCCACCTGCCTGATGGTCTTGGCGTAAAAATACACATGAATGTAACTTGTAGGAACATTTTGTACCGTCAAAAAGTGATGATGAAGACTGAGTTTAGGGATAATCTTCTTAACAGCGTCCTCATCAGGCTTTGTGATTATATCAATCATCGCAGCCATTACAAGGGGAGATATCCAAGACGGCGAGTCTTTTATAAGGAAAAAGACTACCGACCAAAAAAGCTTGACATACTTCCCCTGATAAATGGCTATCAGCGTTTTTAAGGGCTTACCTTCGTTTTCCCTAAATATGCTTTCATAATCCGGTTCTTTGTAGGCTGTTTTCATAAGTCCATCCTCATTGGCTATAATTATCTTACTAAAAATCCAATTTCCTCAATACCATCATACTTTTGTTTAACCGTTATTAAATTCAAATTAAATTCAACCCAAGAATATTTGTTTGGTAATACCATTTTTACCTGTGTATCTACAACTCCATAGTAATCGTCCTTACTTCTTACTATGAAGAGTCCATCATCATAGTCTAATATACTTTTCCCATCTATTCTTTATACTTAACTTTTTTCTTCCAGTCAGCACTATAAATAATCACCTCATCTATACCACTATCTTTATGATCTGACTTACCCTTCATTACCATATACTCTCCTGAAGCAAGCTCTCTATAGACTTGGTGTTGTTTATCTCAAAAATTTTTTTACCTTCTTTATCTACAATTATTTCGGACAAATAGCCTCCTGTTTTGCCATTCTTTCTACATATTAAAGAAAATACACCGTTTTGCTTATCCAATACTCTGAAATAATCATATTTAGTCTTATGTAGCTCCTTACCACCTGCCGACATAATGCCGAATTTACCATTATTGGTCACCAAAAACAGTGACCTACCTTGATATTGAGTATTTGGAAGTTTCTCAATATTTTTCATATTGTTTAGCAAAAAACCTTGTCTTTTTCCGTTTTTATATCTATAAATATAGTCAAGCTCCTTTCTTTAATATCATTTCATCAGATTTAAGTCTGAGTATTTCATCGTATTCAGGCTTTTATAAGCTCTCTTCCAGTCTCCGAAATAACTCCATATTTATCATCATTATCCACTTTAGACATTCCACCATAAAATCCGTATATTTTATTATATTTCTTAGAAGCAGCCTTTTCCCCTTTGTAATTCACCATATAAAATAAATATTTTTTGTCTAAAACTATAGCCTTATCCTTGTAAGCTCTCTAATTTCATTATATTTATAGCTAAGTAGCTGCTTACCATCATCTCTCACAAGACCATACTTGTCGTTTCTGCTTTGTACTAGGAAAAATTATCTTATTCTCTTTATACCTTTTGTTAACTCCTTTAGGTGGGTCAAGTATCCTGCAAATGGATCTCCGGAGTATCCAAGATATTTCACCCACTCCTTTTACAGTTTTTATTTTTACCACTCCAAATCAGCCTGCCTTTTGTATTATATAAATTCAATTCAGAATCATATCTTTGAGGAACTGCTATCCCTATATTCTCCTCATTATTTATAAGAAGGTCTGCTTTCCAGTTTCAAATTGTTTGCTATTATTATAGAAACACCTGATTTCTGTGAAAGTGACATAAAAACCTCTCTTAGTTTTTCTTCTTATTTGTGATAAGAATATATCTTGTGTTATTAACTTTCTTTTTATAAATCTCATCGTTAGTACCTAAAACATAGCCTTTATGAGTTTTTAATACTTTACAGTTATTTTTAGTGTCAATGATAACAAGGACCATCCTTTGTTTCTCCACAAATAAAACGGTCTCGCTCTACCCCACTATTACTGATATGATATCCTTTTTGAGTCAATACCTATATGGTCTGCAACATCCTTTTAAGTTTGTGCAAACTTTATTACCCTCATCATCTAAAAATGTACCCCTCATATGTATTCATATTTTCACTCACAAAGAAGAACTTCCCTTCTGCAAGAGGCACTACCTCTTCAAATACAAAACCTGTTCTTTTACCGTTCTTACAGAAATATAGCTGCATCCTGCTATTATCTCGTGAGCTATAAATCACAGTTTCCCAATAAATACCTTCCATGTCTATTTCGGATGCTTTAAAGCTGTTTCCCGCATTATACACGCGGCTTCCTATCCACACTATATCTTTCTCTTTTAGTGCAGCCTCTGCAGGAGCCACTGCTCCTATTGTCATAGTAATAAAAGCATGCTGTTGCCACAAGTTTTTCAATTTTTCCCATAAGTTCCTCCTTAAAATTAGAGATTTTTGCGTACTTATATTTTACCATTTTTTTCGTAGAAATGATATAGTTTTTATATTGACTTTATACATTTAACAACTATAATAAATTAGGCTTTAGATTACTCGGAGGTGAGCATTACATATATAAAAAGGGCTATTTCAGATGTGCTAAAGCGTAGAGTGAAGACCAGCAAATGTACACCGGTACTTGGTGCAAGACAAGTTGGCAAATCAACACTTATAAAAAAGGAATTTCCAAAGTATAATCGTACAAATTTTTGATGACAAATTAACGAGTACTGCAGGCGAAGGAAATATGTTTGAGACTTTTGTAGTTTCAGAGATATTAAAATCATATTCCAATGAGGGAAGGGATTATCGATTTAACATTTTCTATTACCGTGGAAAGGATAAAAATGCTTCTGAAGAAAAATGAAATTGATTTGATTATCGAGGAAAATGGCATCCTATACCCTGTAGAGGTTAAAATGTCCGGTAACCCTAAGGCAAGCATGGGAGCGGCAAATCCTGTACTTGACAAAATCCCTGACAAGAAAAGAGGGCGGGGTTATTCTCGTCTAATTGATAGGAAAACATATCTTAGGGAGAATCTAATAGCGCTCCCTATTGAATATATTTAGTACAGCAAATTCTAATTTGTCGAGTTGTTATATAGACTAAACTAAGTGACGCTACGAATGATAACATTTCAGACTCGCTCCGGCATCCGCTTCGCTCCGCCTAATGCTCGCTTAGAATTTATCATTCGTAGCTGATGCCTTAAATTTGTGCAAAATTAAAACTCGAATGCCAAATTAAAAGACAGCCACCACCGCCTGCCCCCCCCTTGTGGCTGATGTGCTTGTTTGTCCCGACTTATCAATCAAACAGCCGGAACTAATAATGCCTAAGCGAGCGCATCAGGTTTTTCGTCAACAAAGCCAGATTACAACAGCATCTTACAGAAAAACCGTAGCGAGTCTGGACATTTATTAGTGAAAGGCGTCACTGAGTGTAGCAAACAAACACATTAGCTCAACAAATTAGAATTTGATAGTGAGGAGTCTAATATGGACAAGTTAAAAGAATTCTGGCGGGAAGCAAAAGCAGATTATGAAAGCAAATACAATACCCCGTTTTTAACGGATTACGATAAGTCTCTCCCTTACTTTTGAGAAAATGCAGGAGCTCTTGCTTGATATGCAAAAAGAGGATAAAAATAATGTAGATGTAGCTTGTTTACTTGCTTCTGTCCGAATGGAGCTTCGAGACAGTTATGATACCTGTGGAGAGCTTTTACTTGATTTTCTTGATAAAATGAAAACTGCTTATCTGACAGTGACAAGACAAGAATATACACAAACATCGGATATTACATTGATTTTGAGTCCTCTGCTCCTAAGCACTTACTTAAGGCTGAAGAGCTGGATTCTCAATATTATGAAACTTATGAAGGTTTAGGCTTGTATTATTTTAGCGAGTATGAAAGAGATAATGGTGAGAAATACCTTGAAAAAGCCATAAAATACTTTGAAAAAGCAAGGGAGCTCTCCAATAACTATGTGAATCATTTTAATTATGCTGCGGGGCTTTATGAGAATAAGGAGTATCAAAAGGCAAAAGCAATTTTTTGAAGATTTACTTATAGACTATCCTCGTAGAATGAGGCTGATACTGGCACTGACCTATTGTGAGCTCTTTCTTGGTAATAAGGCAAAAGCAAAAGTTCTATCTTTCTCAGGTTAAAGACGGGCAGGATGAGAATTATTCACTACGTACGGATGATATTTCTGATTATCAAGTCTACGACTCCTACTATGTGCTTGACGAATACGATACATTTTTAGAAAACTGCAAAGCCGTGATATGCGATTATTATACCGATGACTGGGAGCATTATTATTATACTCTGTGGATTAAAAACCTTAAGGATGATTTTTATAACTTGGTTAATTCCACCATTTCAAGGCTTGAGAGAGCATTAAAGAAGCTGAAATTGATGAGGATTATAGCAGTCCTGAAGAAAAAGAAGAGTATATCAAAAGCTACAAAGAAGATTTAGTAAAAGTATAGGGCTATGATAAAAGATATAGAAGATGGCTGTAAAAAGCCTGAAATAACTCTCAACCTCTACCCTGAGTATGAGTGTTTTCTAATAGACTGCCTAAGACATAAGTTTATGGACTAATATTATTTTAAACTGTTTTCGGCTAATCTGTACTCTGATTACATTTTAGCCGAAAAACGCTTTTTGTAGCAAGTCCATTTTTATTCCTACAAATGTAAAAATATCTATTCGTTTTGTCCTTGAAAAATGAACTTGCCTAAGTAACAAAATTTAGGAGGAAACATCTCTAAGTTTTGCCATAAGATATTTCTCTAAGTACTCATTTATGCCTGTAACTCCATTTTCATCATATTTAGCAAAAGAGCCTATGTTTCCTTTTTTTATTTCTTCCTTTGTGATACTTAAGGCCTCTTTATAATTTCCTTCTGCAATATAACACAAGATTATACCCAACACACTATGTTCATCTTCTCACCTTCTAATTCAGACTTAAAAAGCAGATATATCAGTAAAAGCGTTTATTATATTCATTTATTATGCTGTCTGCCTCTTTCAAATATTCTTACCAAGGCATAGTTTACCTCATCAGGTGACCCTGACTGGAGTATTATACTCCTTTATTATCAGCGGATAAGGACCTTCGGACGCAGAAATAGTGGATTAATTAAAGTTGTTCCCAAATCATCCATTTCATACGCTTCCCAGAATATATAGTCAATTATAAGCGGCTTAACAGATATTTTTTTGTGCTTATGTATTTCCCAAGGCTTGCGGGTAAACATCTATATTTTACCAGATAGAGATAATCATTTACCACCTTATAAATCCAGCCCGACAGCAACTTGTATCCGAACTCTTTAACAAGTGATTTAAGCGTTTTAGCTACAGTTTTTCAATTCTCTTACAGCCTGCTGCTCCTTATGAGTCATATTTTCCTCTCCCTTTTAGCTATTTATTCTGGAGAATATTTTTATCTAAAAATCTATTTATATTCCAACCCCTTTTTTCTCACAACCGCTGCCGTAAGCAAAAAGCCAATCCATCAGCCACAGGCTGAACCAGATACAAAGCCCTTTTTGTCCCTAAAAGAGAGTGTTAGGAGAAAAGTGCAGGTATATAAAATATTCCCTGCCTCGATATAGAAATAATCAGGGCAGTATAGTACCTGCCTATGTTTTGCATATACATGTTCCCTGTAGCAAAATAAGCCATAAAAGGCAGGGTAAGACATTGGATTCTAAAGCATGTCCACAGCGATATTTATTACATCCTTATTCCTTGACAAAACTTCTGTAAATTCCCTCTGCAAATACATATAAAACGACTGCTGATACGCTCATAAATACCGTTCCAACTCTCACATTGTACTTAAATGCCTTCCTCACCCTCTCGTACTGCTTTGCACCAAAGTTCATAGCACATATTGGCTGAAATCCCTGTCCCCAGCCTATTACAAGCATGTACGCAACTGCTGCCACCCTTTGGCTTACAGTTAGTGCCGCTATTACCTCTTCTCCAAAGCCTGCTGCCACCATATTGAGCAGTACTAAGGAAAGGCTTGTGATTCCCTGCCTTGCAAAATTAGGCAGTCCTCCTACCAAGATGTGATAAACATTTTCCCTTGTAAACCTTGCTTTTGTGAGGCTCACAGCAATATTTCCATTCTTTCCTGCTAGTATAAATAGTACCAAAGCACCCACTGCCTGTCCTATCAAGGTCGCATAGGCCGCCCCGATGAAGCCCATTTTAATGCCAAATATAAAAAGAGGGTCTAATATGATGTTGGTAAGCATGCCGGCAAGTAAGCCCTTCATGCCATCCTTTACGTTGCCACAGAGCCTAAGCTGATTGTAAACAGTGAATGAAAATAGTACAAAGGGCAGGCTTAAGGCTATTACCCTCAGGTATTCTCCTGCAAAGCTCTGTAGGCTCTCAGAGGCAGAGCCACCTATAAAAGTTGTTAAGGGAGATATGAATATTAGTGAGGCTACAGAAACAACGAGCCCTGTAGCCAAAGCCATTACTACAGCTGTAGAAGAGCAGACTTCTGCCTCTTCATTCTTCCCTGCTCCAAGGCTTCTTGACATAGCATTTCCACTGCCATAGCCAAACCAAAAGCCTAGAGCCTGAATCAGGCTCACATAGCTAAATGTGATTCCTATCGCTGCTGTCATTGACTTATTGCCCAGCATTGCAATGAAAAAGGTATCCGTTAGGTTGTATATCATAGCCACAAGCATACCGACAATGGTGGGAAGTACCATTTTTATGAGGAGGGGAAGAAGTGGGGCAGTAAGTATATATTCTCTTCGAAGTTCTTTTTTTGTTTTTTAAACAGTCTTTCTCTGCTGTTTTCTTCGTTATTTACCCTGTCCATACTCTCCTCCTCTCACCATTTAATTATCCTGTCTTTCTGCTAAGCTATGCATATCCACTCATTAATCCTGTTATAATTCTCACCTACTTCTACAGCTTCTCTAACATCTTTAACTTCTTAAATTTAATATTCATCTCTAATTTTCCATATATATGATGTGGATGTCAAAAGCATTTGACACCAAGTCATGCCTTCCTTCCCTCCCTTATCGCCGTCAACCATGACTTGGTCGCCGTCCTTAAACTTAGTAGTAGCATAGCCCACTCCCAAAACGGCTGGGATACTGTATTCCCTTGCCACTATGGCTGCGTGGCTAAGAGCTGAGCCTGTATCCGCTACCACAGCACCTGCAAGGCTAAAAAGCGGTGTCCACTCAGGATCGGTGAGATGGCATACTAAAATACCTCCCTTTTTTTCATCTTGTAGAATTCCTCAGGACCCTTTATCAGGCAGGCTCTCCAACAGCCACACCCTGCTGCCGCTAACTCCCTTAAGCACCTCTCCGGCAGCGTCAAACACAAGTCCTTTTGGATGCCTCCCAAACCTTGATAGCCAGTGGACGGTTCTTGTTCTTTTTTCTATTTTCATTTTATCATCTTCAGCTAATTCCCTCTTCTCAAGGTTTCTATCAACTCTCTAAAAACAGATTGGCTAAGCCTGCCTTAAAGTCTTCATTTCCTATGAGGAGAACATTTGCCCTTTTAACACATTGTCTCACATAGTAGAATAGGGTTTCCCACAGATACTGGCTTTCTTCACGCACTATATGAAAATATCTGAAAGCCTCTATCCTTCTCTTAATCTTAGGAAATTTACTGCCATAGGCTTTTTCAATATTTGCCAAAATTTCCTCAAAGTCTTCAGTCTCTTCCTTTCCCAAGTTCTCCTGCAGTATAAGTGGCTTCATTATGTTAATTAGTCTGTCAGGCTCCTCCACAAAAGTCTTCGCATCTATACAGTAGCAATTATAGTCTGACTTAAAGCCGTTTTTACGAAGAAAGTCCTCTGCCAAGCGCTTAAAATCAGGGTATTGCTTACAAATACTCTCATAGCTCTCTCCTGATATCAGGCTTTTCTTAAGCCCTTCATTTTTCTTAACTTCAGCTGCAAGCCGTTCGACATCTCTTGATACCACAGCTGTCTTATTGTCAAGGTTTCTATAAAGGTCGTAGACTGTGTAGCTTCCATCCACCTTTTTCACAGCCTTTTCCAAGTCTTTTGCGAGTACTGATGGAAACAGAGCATACTTAAACCTGTCATAGCATAGCCTTTTGGTAAGCTCGTAGCTGTAAATAATAAAATCCCTGCACTCCAAGGCATCCATTTTACTAAAATCAAGCTTTTTAAGCCCCTCTATTTCCTTTTCATAGTCCTCCATAAATGCCCTGCATTTGCCTTCGCAGTAGTCATAGTCTCTCATCATTTTAATAAGCTTAAATATATTGAATATGCGTATATTTACACCATTTTTTGACTTTGGAAGTGTTTCTATGCCGTCATCATCCATTCTCGGATTCGTATCAAGCTTTTATTCCGCCCTCGGCAAACAACCTGACAGTCTGGTCATTTATAGCAACCATATAATCATAGTCGAGTGCCCTGTATGCAAATGGCATTTTTCAAGGATAAATGCGTACCTCTTTTGTGTATCCTTTAACTCTCACCCCTTTTAGATAAGCCTTAACTAACTCATCATCGTGATTATCCCTAAGAGTGGTAATCTCTCTAGCCTGTAGGATGTACACCTCGCCACCTCTTATAGCCCATTCTACATCCATAGGTTTACCATAGTGCTTCTCGATGGCATTCCCTGCCTGTACAAGTGCCCTAACTTCATCCTCCGAGAGGGCAGGCTTTTCTCTAAGCTCCTTACTTACCTCGACCTTTTTTGTCTCCCTATCAGCATATATAATCTGAGTTTCCTTTTGTACCAAGGGTGAGGCTTATAATCCCACCTGATTTGTCCACTATGTAGCTATCCGCTGTTACGCTTCCGCTTACTACACTCTCCCCGAGGCCATAGCTTGCATTTATCTGCATTTCCTCTCGGTTTTCATTGACAGGGTTGACTGTAAATAAGACTCCTGCCTTTTCGCTTTCAACCATGGTCTGAATGACTAACTGCAATAGCTACAGATAGCTGATTGTAGCCCTGATTAGCCCTGTAGCTTACCGCCCTGGTGCCCCAAAGGGATGCATAACAGTCAACTATGCGAAGAAGGACTTCCTCCACGCCTCTTACATTCAGATAGGTCTCCTGCTGTCCTGCAAAGCTTGCATCAGGCAAGTCCTCTGCTGTAGCGGATGAGCGAACTGCCACCCTGACATTTTCCCCAAGCTTCTCATAGGCATTTTTTACCTCATTTATTACGCCATCAGGCAACTTCCCCTTTGCTTATAAGCTCCCTTAGCTTCTTTTGCAGTTTTAACAAGCTCTGCCTCATCTTGCACACTCCCGTAAGTTCTTTTTAAAGATTTCCTCTAAGGAGTTTATCTTAAGAAATTCTTTGTAAGCATCTGCAGTTACCACAAAGCCCTTTGGCACATTTATACCTGCTGATACCATTTCCCCGAGATTGGCTCCCTTTCCGCCTGCCATCATCACATCTTCTTTGCTTATTCTACCAAAACCGACTACCATAATACCCCTTCTTTCTTAGTAACTATCTCACCTCAATGTACCTTTCCACCATAGCCGTAATGAAAGTCCTCAACGCCTCATTAAAATACTCTTTTTCAAACTTGCCGTAATTTGATAATAATACAAAGCTCCCTATAAATGTATTTAGGAGTCCTCTTTCATCTATGCTTTTAACTGCCCCCTTCTCCTCCAGTAAGCAGCTATCTTCCTGATAAAGGCTGTATATACCTCACTTATCTCATAGGTCTTACCCTCATTTTTCCTTGCAAGCATAGCCAAAGCCTCTGCATATATAGGCTTTTTCTCACATTTTTCCTTAAAATCAACAGAGTACTCATAGATAATGTCTGCAAGAAAGCCTACAGGATTGTCTAAGGATTTATTAAAACATTTCTCAACCACAGCCAGCTTCTGAGCCGACCTATACTGCATCACATCGAGGATAAGGGCATCCTTGTCCTTCCAAAAGTTGTAAAAGCTTCCCTGGGCTATCCCCGTTCTACTTGTAAGCTCCTTTATACTAAGCCCCTTTGTGCCGCTTTCGTGAAAGAGCATAAGGGCAATATCCATCATCTTCTGCTTTATCTCAAGTTTTTTTCTTCATCATTAAATGCCTTCGCCATATCTCTACCTCTATGAATATTTTTGTTATTTGTTCATAGACATGATAAACTCTTTAAAAGAAAAAGTCAATGAATATTTTTAAAGATATTCATTGACCTTGGATGTGGTTTTTAAGCCATCTGCCTTAAGTTCTGGTTTAATATATGGTATTGTTATCTGTCGTTGTCACTTATGCTATTTTCACACGATGTAAGCTTTGGAATTAAGGAAGTGTTCATTTCATCTGTTCTGCCTACTTTTATATATTTCGATGCATATATACAATACTACAGAAATTAAATACGGCATTAATACAAATACATATGATCCTTCAAGATGGATGCACCTTTGTACATAATCCGAAAACCATAAGTTGCAAAAATCTCAAATTCAAACACCCCAAATACCACCAAGACTTATTTTCACAGTATCTTTTATATCTGTAAACTGAATATAACAGACATCCTGCATTTATTGCAAAAGTTACCAGATTATAAATCCATAAGCCTCATAAATGGTAGTACTTGAAACATTTTTATATACCAAGGAAAGATAACATACAATGCCGCCTGAATCGTAAGAGCATCAATCAAAGTAATAATAAATAAACATCTCCCTGATTGATATTTCTTTTCTTAGATATTTCAAAAAGCGCATAAATCTGATATCTTTTTGAAACCACATAATACATTGCCGTAAGTACAACAGGCAAGGCGTAAATTGCAAATACAGACATATTAGCCTGAAGTATACCACGCACTAATATATAATGATAAAAATAAGTGTAAGTAAAATAACTATTTCTCCAATAAATTTTTCGTCTTTCAGATATCCATTGTCTCAAGCTGTTATTTTGCTCTTTTTAATTTTGTCTATTATACTTGTTATGTCCATATCTAAGGCACCATCATCTTTTTCATATGTTCCACCATCTCAAACATATTATCCCTGACATTATCTATTTGGCACCAGGCAATTTTGTTTTTACAAAAATACAGCTTCTTTTTTTCATCCGTTTTCATACAAAACCTCCTGATTCTAAAAGTTTATCATGTTACTATTAAATATCACCGTTCTTATACCTCTGTGGACTTAAGCTTTTCATCATCTGCCTACAGTTGTCTTTTCTTTTGGCTTACTGTACGCTTAGGCTGATATACCTCTAATTGCAGTATAGCATCTTTTAAGATAATATCAATACCTATTGCAGAATTCCGGCAAAATACCCATTGACGCAAGCTTCCTTAGTACGCCGCTATCACGTACAAAATAATAGATAGCATAAATAAAAATCATCTCTTTAATGGTTTCACCTTTAACAGTTCTTTTAGTGCATCCCTAAATGTCTTCAGTAGTTTAAACATCGCACTCTTTAAGTAGTTGTTGAATGATATTTCTTTTTATCATCAGCAATAAATGCCTTTAAAATTGGTGTTTTTTTAGGCAGACGCATTATTTATAAGGTTGTAAAGTTGCGTATATTAATATTATTTATCTTAGACAATTAGCAAAAACAGCATACATGGTGGTAAGATAATTACCAAAAAGCCTATTCTTTTTCACTCAAGTTTACATCCGATGGATATTTTTTCTTTTCTTCTTAATTTACAGTAAAACCCATATACTGTCTCAGGCTTTAAGTATGAATAATATCCTATAGTCATAGCACAACAATTAAAATCATACAAACTGTTAGTATTTTTATAATTCCACTACTCAAATTTACCATGATGATAGCAGAAGCAACAAATGTCTCATACTATTTATGGCTTCATCAACCTTGTCACGAGCTTCTTTTTCTTTCTGTATTTTGTACTTTCGCTGTTTGAGGTTGAATCTGAGACTTCAACGCTTCCTTCTCCATAGTACCATATTAATGTATCTCAGAGCCATTGCTAAAATCTAACAAAGGATGAACCTACATAATTATGGGTGAGATAATCCTCCTCCTGGCAGTAATAAATAGATACTAAGTCCATCTTCATTCTGATTCACCGCATATAAACACCGTATACCATCAACCCGTACAGCGTTATCTCTGACTATTATTTCTTTGTTTATAAAATCTGTTCCGTAGATATTCTTAAGCTTAGCTCCCCATTCACTTATTTGAAAAGCGTAATCCCTGTCACTACCACAACCTATTTGTCTGAAAAAGGCAACAAGAATAATACATACAATAAATAACGGAAAAAAAACTTTTAACAAACGTGTTTTCAATTTATCCACCATCCTTTTGTGTGCTTGTCTCATTTATTAAGGTGCTCTTGTAAACGAAATATAGCTCGGATCAAAATACAAATAAGTGCAATGAGTGTCAAAACACTTGAAACAATCAATATGGCGTGCGTTTTATTGTACAATGCATCATCGGTGATTCCCCTCGCTATCATTTTGGAAGTAATCAAAGTAGAGCATCCTGCAACAATCAAGACGCATACTAGAATAATGGCAAACAACTTATTCTTCATCTTCTCTTGCCTCCTGTTTTAAGATTTTTGATATACATAACAAAGCCGCGATAACCACTGCTAGAAATCGCTATATTTTTGTGAAAAATCTGCAAAGAATTGACTTGCATACTGCAAATCACTTTTTTAAGTCTGGCAGCATTATTGAAAAATAGATTTATTTTTCACCGTTTGATTTCAATGCTTTTTGCCACACTTTCCAATTGCTCATCAGTTATTCTGTCTTGGTCAAACTCAAAGGCGACATAAAACCAACATATCCTTGTTATAAGATACGATTCCCTTTATTGCGCTTTTCTTTTTTCCATCATTTACTGCTGCCGAATAATACACATCTGTAACAGCAGTGACTCTGGTTTCGGTTTTTTCATTACTTTGTAAGTGTCCCTAACATCAAAAATGATAATCATTTCCCAAAAGCTATCTGATTATAAATAGCTGCCGGTTCATTCTCTGCACCCTCGTAAACCTCATATTTATTATAGCCTGCAACTCTGACCAAAACTTTATCTTCATTTAAGATATTATATTTAGAGAATACAGGCAATAGCTTAAACTTATCTTCTACTACTTCCTGCTTTTTACACTCCAGCCATTAGGAAGAGTTAATGAGACTGAAAATGGTTCTTCAGCGTACACCCTTGGTATTAAACTCTGTTTTTGCATAATCATCTACGGGGAATGTAAGTGTAAACAACATTGCCTCCTGATGAACGACCACAGGATACTACGAAAACCACTGTAATGAGTATGAGTAATAAATCGATTGATTTTTTTCATAATAATCGTTTACCTTCCAATTTTATTACGCTCCTTATGCTGTCTTTAATTGCAGTATAGCATCTTTTTAACCTAAAATCAATATCCATTACAGAAATAGCCCATTTTTTTGCAGAAATCGTCAAAAAAAGTGACTTGCATCCTGCAAATCACTTCTTGAAGTACTTATTTCATTATAATTTTTCACTTGATTATTAGAATAAAAACTTACATCCTTATAATCACACCATATGACTATTTAATATTATCATTAATATTTAATACATCACCTATTTCTTTATATACTGATATAGTATCTAAGAAATCAACGTCTTTAGCATATAAGTTGTTCTGTACATATTTTTCCCACAGCTCTTTTGGGGCTTCACTTTCCTTGAACAACTCAACTATTTCTTTTATACTGTAAAGCCATTTCCAAAAGAACCTCTGTATTTGCTCGTTCTTTCTATTGCTTTTTTCTTAATGTGTCTTTATTGATTTTTATCTTTATAAATGCTGTATATCATGTATAAATCGTAGAAATCCCTTTGCTCTTGTTGTGGTAATATTTCTACTTGAAATAGTTTCAAATTTTTCAGCGAGTATAGTTTCTATAGTATATGTCATAATAGGTATTGTTCCTTCTTCTATGATTTTTTGAATAGGAATAGTTCATTTCTCTTGGTGTAATAACATCTCCTGTTGTTATATCTATATTTAAGGTTGCATTTATTTTCCCAAAAACGCAGGATATGCTCGCACAAAAATCTTCATACACATCTTCCTGTCTTATGGGCGATAATTTAATCAGTTTATATTCAATATCAGCATCAATTTCAATCGCTAAAATTTATTTAAAATATTGATATAGAATCTTCGTTTAGTGGAATTCCTCCAACCGTAGTATCCATATCCATCGTACTACGCATATCAACACCTATAAGAGACGAAATAAGAAGTCCACCTTTTAATATAAAATTTTCACTATATTTTTGATTTAGAGAGTTTTTCGAGTATTCCTTCAAACAAGCACATCTGAGAAGAGAATTCGGATTAACACCCTGTTTTCTTAGATATATTCCTAATCGCTCCCTTAATCTGTTCCGATGTTTTCATAAAAGCACCTCCGTATATAGTTTTTAAATCTTCCTCCATATTCATCTTAATGGCATATTTCGACAGTTTTAATAAATTCTTCTCCTTATCTGCAAAGTAAGATTTTATTACTTCAGCTAAATACTTGTGAATCTATTCTGTCCTTATCTTTGATAATATCAAGTATGGTTCTTTCTTTTGTCATACACTGATATTTCTCTGCCAAAAAGGGCTAATTATAGCCATTTTCCCAATATCATAATAATCTTTTTACATACTTAAAAATAATATTATCTCTTACAGACTTAACCCCTACTGACATTGTCTCCTACTTTTTACAGTCATCACATAAGCAAGGGCATTCGTGTCGATAATCCTTGTAAATATGCTGATGTTTCGTGAGAAAAATACCTTTAGGGGATTCTGTATGAAAAATAAAGATACTCATCAATACTCTCATCTGGAAGAGCGTAGAGTCCGTTGGCTATTTTTTTCAAGCTCTTCTTTTATAGTTAATTCTTTCAGGATATCCTTATAAATCCCAATATTTTAGGGCTTCTTTGGTAGTTATAATCCCATTATTTTCTTTTTATTTTTTAGCAGAAGTTCGCGTTTTGTCATTTATATCACCACCTTTTTGTTCTTAAATTATAATATTTATAAGAATAAAAAGTCAATATCTGAATTCATTGTTGGTTTGTCTCAAGTACTCCTTGGCAATTTTCTTTTACCTTTTTCTTTTATCATTGTGTATCACAAACAATCCCGAGTTATGCACTAAACAGGTATTTTTCTATTTAGTTGCAAGTGTAAAATTTCTAATGCCTTTCTATCTGCTGATAATGGTCAGATGTACATAGCCAGATGTGTCTAGAATAAAGGAGATAGAATTTTATGCTATTCTTCCACGCCCAAACATAAAAATTTATGTGCTCAGTTACTTCTACAAACGAACCCTGATTCGCTTTGCTTTTGAATTCGTGAATATTCTCTAAGATACTATCATTACCCGTCTCTACTGGTTCATATCCTAAATTTCTCATATAATCTTCTAACTTAAAAATTTTTATTTGCAATAATAATTTTTAGGATATTCCTGAATCTCATAATATTCTTCACCCAATACCGAAAACCCCTTACAATTCCCACTCAAAGGCACAAACGGATTTCATATTCTAAATTTTGTAAGAAATTATCATGCTAGCAGTTAAAAAAATATAATTATTAGTGGGATAAATACTAATTTTCTCATTCTCGTTTTCATCTGTCTGACACTCCTATTACTAAAAAGGAATTACTAACCTGCTCATTGTGAAAAAGCATATTCATTTTATCGTTTTTTGGCAATGATATACATTTTTTGTAAAAAGGTCTTCCAAGTAATAAAAAAGTACATATTTGTATAATTAAGCATAACAAAAATTCACTATTGTCGCAGAAAAACAAAAATAAAAATAGTAGCTATAATACTTGTTCCTATCACATCATATTACAATTGCCAAAGCAATCAATTTTTGTATACATAATCGCTGTTCTTTCGATAAGCGAATAAGTGTTTGTTTGTTAATAGTTCCAATCTGAATATCTCCACTAAAGCGTTCTAGTTCTTGTGAAGATAGTCCCAAGATGAATAAAATAATGTGATTCCTGTACATAGTATCGTACCGAAAAATTACGAAGTATTCCATATTTCTATCCTTCCATTTCTTTTATCTAGCATTTAATTTCTATCATTTATCCTATCGAAGAGTTGCTAATTTTTCAACCATAACCGTGCCTCCTCATATTAAGTTCAGTATATCAATCTTTTATTAGAACGCAATACCTATTGCAGAAATCGAAAAATTCAAAGAAAAATCTTACTATTAAAATTATACTGTGATTTTTCTATAATATATTTTTACGCTCCTTGAATGTCATAATTTACATCAATTCAATATTGTGATATGATAACCCTTTTCCCATCAGGGCTGCCTGCCTTCACCTTCTTCACATCATGTCCCTCTGATGTTATCCTCTCGACCAAGTTCCTGCCATATTTCATACGCCTCCCACACTTATGGTCTGTCCTGTAGAAGAGCTTTATATAACGAAAAACAGCAGATGCCCTTTGATAGGATATCTGAGGAGTAATGTTGTACACGTAACATTAAGGACTTCTGATTGTAGGCTGTAATCAGAAGTCCTTTATTCCTTTATATGAATAAATGTTTAGTTTTTCTTTTCAAAATTACCCATAACTTTATCCATCCAATGTTCCAATTACAAGGAAGTATATTCTATTTCTGTAATTGAATTTAGCTATCTTAAATTTCTACCTCAAGCATCTTAATTATGCAACATTTAAACATTTACATCACATATCTTTTATAATTACGCAGACCTGTATCTAATATTTTTATTGTTATCATAAAAATCATTGTGCCTATTTTCATAATCAAATGTTAGAGCAGCACCTATATCCCCTGTTACAGCTGTCCACTTAACAGTTCTACTCAGACCAATAAGGCTGAATACCTTTAATACTAACAGTTTTATTTTCATAAGCATAAACATCATATTTCCAACATATACATCTTTATTGTTTGGTAAATACCATCGGCGGTGAGTGCAATAGTTACTAATAAGCCTAAGCTTTTCACTCAGGCAGACCCATAAAAGCCAACAAAGCACTTAACGCAGTTTTTAGCAATAAAGAATGTATAGTCATAGTCATTTATACTGTAGCTCAAAAGTATGATAAAGTTTTTGCAGTAACACCATTCTGTTTTTGAAGCTCGTAAACACTCTGTATAGGCATGTACCAACCAGCATTATATATAGCTCAGTCATAATTTTTTGATTTTTCACCAGAATCTACTCTAGTCACATATGGCAAAGGCATATTATAGATTTTGAAAATCTGTTTTTCAAGAGGCAATGAGCCTTTTCAGCAATGCCCCTTTTATTATTTCAAATTGTACAGCCTGTATATTGTCACTCTTGTTTTAGGAAAAATTTTCACTTTATTTTTCTCAACAGGAACAACTGTTGTGCTTAAAGAATTTGTAATTATGATAGTAAACTGAACAATCAACAAATGTGTTATATATACCAATAGCTACTGTGTAATCATCAGTTTTTGAACATAATAGGTAGCCTCTCTAACTGATCGATCTCTGTAAAATTACCAGTTTCCATATCTCCAATGCCGATAGTTGGCGTAACTGGTGACTCTATTTCTGATGCAGAAACCGTTGTTACAATAGAAAATCATCATTGTTAGTGAAAGTATAAAGCTAATAAACTTTTTTATTCTATTCATATTTTTTACCATTCCTTTCGCTTCGCTCAAGGCACAAACAAGTTATGAAAAAATGTTGAGCCTTTCCTCGCTTTGTCTTATAATATCTATATAGGATAGCAATATACTACAGAGCACGGGAGGAGGAGTGGCGAATTTATTTTCGACCCCGTATATTTATATGTGCCGTCATCCTTACAAGCACAAACAAGTGGGACATTGAGCCCGGACTCTTATCATTGGTAATAAACCATGTTTATTCAGTCGCAGGATGACAGTCAATGTTGCTATCCTTTTTTTATAAAGGTGGTGATACTTATGATGAAGTTAAAATACTCCATCTGCTGTGGGCTTGATGTCCACAAAAATGTTATCGTTGCAACCATCGTAATCACAAATGCTGATGGAATCTCTGAGTACAAGCAAAAATCATTTTCTACTTTCAACTCAGATATTAGAAAATTTCACAGCTGGCTAATCGAGAATAATTGTTATCATGTATGTATGGAATCCACTGGGAAATATTGGATTCCTATTTTTAATTATCTCGAGAATGACATAGAAGTCTGCCTTACCCATCCTAAATATGTCAAAGCCATCAAGGGAAAGAAAACTGATAAAAAAGACTCCAAATGGATTGCTGACCTCTACAAATTCGACCTTTGTCAGATGCTCGTTCATTCTCTAAAGACTTCAGACAGCTGCGTGAAATCGCAAGATACCGTTTCAAACTGGTATGTATGAAATCTTCTGAGAAAAAACCGCATACAAAAACTCAGCATGACTGTTTCCAATGTCGGCATTGCCAGTGTACTGTCTGATCCTTTTGGCAAAACAGCCACAGAAATCATGTCGTATCTTCTTACACATACTTCTGATTCCATTGATGAAAAAGCTGTCCGCAGACTCATTAAAAAAGGGGCAAAAGCTAAATCCGATGAAATCATTGAGGCAATCAGGGGTATAACATAGAATCTGATCAGGCTAAAAAGCTTGAACTTGCCCGAAGCCATCTGGAGTATCTTGATAGCATGATTACTCAATCTGAAGTTGAGCTTTATGTAAGGATGAAGCCTTACTACAAGTTCGTTGAACTTGTTTTCACAATGCCCGGATGACCGAACTAAGTTCAACAATCGTTCTTGCCGAAACAGGCGTAGATATGAGCATCTTTGATGACGCAAAGCACCTGTGCTCATGAGTGTGGGCTTTCACCTACTAACAATGAGTCAGCCGGTAAAAGAAGTCTGTGCGGATTTCAAAAGCAGGAGATTACTTAAAGCCTATGATGGTGCAATGTGCACTTGCAGCAATCAAGAGCAAAAAGCAGCCTTATTTTGCAATCAAATATGGTCGAGTTAAAAAACGCCGTGGTCACAAGAAAGCAATCATTGCCATAGCACGAATGATGATAGTATGCATTTATCACATAGTTTCAGAAGAAAAACTGTTTAATCCTATTGATTATGAAGAACTTATGTTCCGAAAAATCAAATAGAGCGTGTGATCTCTAAAATGAAAACAATGTCTTTGCTTATCTTGAAAGCCTTTGGTTATGATAGCTCAAAGTTAGTAAAACGCAACGATAATCTAACATTTATTTATATAGTTACTAATTTTAGGATCTTATGACCCCTTATATAAGTGCGCCCAAAAATATAAGTTATTTTTTTCACTCTTTTTCTCCTTTCCAATTGTAATTTTTCCCCACAAAATCTGGTAATAATATCTATGATTTACTGCATAAGTAAGATTTATCAAAGATTCCGCCTTTGTTGCAATCTCGGGCAATCGAAGATTTAAAACTAATTACAATATACATAATCATAAATATTATTGATATAATCAAAAACCATAAGCTTTATTGCAAAGGATAATATAAGGAATATAGTAAATAAACAAGCAATTACCCATGTAAAGTAAAAGTTTATGGCAATGCATCCCATAAAGAAATATCTCCTTCTAATCAAAAATAGTAATCTCGGAAAACTCTAATCCAGTAAATATATGGTTTTTAGATTTCTTTTTATTAAAATCCCACACTTTTTGCCAAAAACACTTGACAAATCCATCGAAAAATATAGCTACGCGCCTTTTATTTATAGGACATATTTTCGATTGGGAGGCGATTTTATGTTACCTGTTAACTGCTGCAGCCATACCGACTACCAAAACTTTGTTGCTACTAATCTTCGTAAATATTATCCTAACCCTGATGCAATCTGCCCACTCTCATGATGGGATATCATTTAATGTTTTTGACTTTGAATTTATCTTACACTGATGAGCTCATACGTGATAAATAATTCAAATTCGGTCCGTTCCCAAGAACACCTTCCTGCAAGCAACGCTCTTATCTTTTATCCATTGATTTTAATGTTACTCCATAACCGATTGGGGGTCTCAACTTAAAATCAATCCTTTGTACGCAGCACTCGCAGTTTCTTGATGTGTCTTTCTCAAAGGATTAATCAATGCTGATTCTTTATCTGTAGCAGGCGTCGGTACTCTTGTTGTTATCTCTCCCTACTTATAAGTTAGCAGAACTAAGATCTGTTAAGTATCTCCCATTCTTATACCTCTGTGGATTTGCACTTTTTCATTGTCTGCCTCCAATCATTTGTTCTTTTTGGTTTACAGGACGTTTAGGCTGATGCAATATACCTAAACATATAGGTGGAAATTTATCTGCACTCTGTGTAGCTTTCATTTCTCATTAACCGTTCTACAACTTTAAGCACTTTTTGTTAACATTCTCATTTTCTCTTACCTCCTGTTTTAAGATTTTTGATATCATAATAAAGCCGCGTTAACCACTGCTCCAAGCAACCATTATTGATATTTTTACTAACCTTGTCACAGCAAGCATCACTGCTAAGTATATATACTGTTGCAAAAATAACACTTATAAAAAGCTGTCTAAGTGATATCCTCCTGTTCTCTTTCTTAATTCAAAGAAAAATATATAAAAATCATTTACTATTTTTTCTACCATAATTTTGATATACCTCATATGCTGTCTTTTAATTGCAGTATAGCACCTTTTAATCTAAAAACAATATCCATTGCAGAAATCGCCCATATTTTGCAGAAATTGTCAAAAAGTGACTTGCATCCTGCAAATCACTTCTGAAGTCTGGCAGCATTATTGAGAAATAGAATTCTTCCTTATCGTTTTTTGTATAGTGTATGAACCCTGATATTTTTTCTATGACATCAATAATATTCTTTATTCCAATTCCATGTTCATCATTGTCAGTTAATTTTGAAGACTGTATCTCTCCATCCCTAATCTCTAACTCGCCATTATAAGTGTTTTTAACAGATATGATAATATCGTCTCCTCTTTTATAAACTTCAATTTTTATAACTTTCTTGCCAGAGTATTTTTCATATACTCTATTGCATTACTTAAGAGGTTTGACAGTATCACAACAATGTCTTCATCCTCAATCCCTATTGTAGACAAATCGTTAAGCTGAAAAATGAAACATGATGCCTTTCTCCAATGTTTCCTGTATTTACTGTTTTAATATAGCATCTACAATAACATTATTGGTCTTTATATAATCCAGCTCTGTACTTAAATGCCCTGCTTATATTTTTTATATAGTTCTTAAGTTCAGCGTAATTCTCTGTATTTATCAGAGATTCAATGCACAATATCTGATTCTTATATTCATGTGTTCTCCTACGTTGCTTAACAAAAATTTTTTCAGAAAATAGAGCGGTACATATCTGTCTGATTCTTCGCCCTCAGTCTAAAAGATATCACTTTCTTACTCTTATTTCCGCTTTAATATATCATTTATCAGGTAAAAATAAAAGAATATTCATACATGCTAAACACAAGGATATGGCTAAAAATACATCATTTTGTCTCTGATTTGCTCCATTTCCTGATGTGTCAATCAATGCAATGATGGTGAATACAGTAGATATCGGAAAACATAAACCCTAAGAAAGTCTGCATTACTTAAAACATCTGCAGTCTTATCCCCTGTTTTCCCTAATTATCACAACCGTCATAAATAAAAACTAATTTTTGCACATACTACTATCATACTTGCACCAATTAAATATGACTTGTTTATATCTGCAATACTCTTAAACAGTGATATATTTACCCTAAAAGGTCAGGTAGTCTATAGAAAGCAGTAATCCCTGAAATAATAAGGATAAAACTATAGACTTAATTAATTTGACCTGACATATACACTCATAAACATTACGATTGCTACAATTACCAATATCTGTTTTATAATGAACTTGTTGTAAAGAGCTAAAACAACTAAGTAACAGCTTATAATTGTGCTAAAAATAATAATACAGTTCCGTGTGCTGCTTTCATACCTTTTTCTTTCCAAAAACTCTCGAAAAATATTTTTACAACATATTATCTCCAATGCGGTAAGCACAATGCCTTGCTACATAGTTTAATGATGACCTACATTTCTCCTTTGTATGAAACAAAACTTCTCTTTTACTGACTTGTACCTGTCCTTTGCGATGATTTTTAATCTGATACCGTTATTCAACAAGACTTCATACCTGTTTATACCCACTATATGTTTCATATTAACAAGATAGCTTTGATGTATCCGTAGGAATGCTTTGTCTTCCAGCTCTTTTTCAACTTCATCAAGTTTTCCATATAATAAATATTTATTTAACTTATCCTCCATTATATAGAACTCAAGTTTATGCAGCTTGCTTTCAACATACAACAATAACTCAAGCGGAACATTCTTTATTCCCTCGTTAAACTTAAACTCCTTCCTTTTTCACAGTATGTTTCATCACCTTACTTATTGCATCTATACATTCAAATATTAAATCCGTCAAGTTCTCATTATTCTTTAATATATACCTTATGGCATTTACACTATAGCCCTGTACTGCATAGTTAACAAATGCAGTTACAAAGACTATGAAAATATCATTACTGACTTTTCGTATTTCCTGAGCAGTTTCTAAACCATCTATTTCATCCATGTTTATGTCAAGAAATACAATGTCATACTTTGCCATATTTATTCCCAAGCTTATGAAAATCCTTTGCCTGAGGCGAATTCATCAACTTCACATGGACAGCCCTTCTCATCCATGTATTTCATAATAATTTCATAAATGTTTTTTCTGAAAATCTCTTCATCATCGCATATTGCAATTCTAAACATAGCTCCACCCTTCCCCACACAACAGTGTCTATCTGCTTATAGTATAATATGACACCCCTGCAACTAAGCAATATGATTTTCGTATTTCCGAGTAAAAAAACAGGACAAAACTCTATCTTAGAATTTTGCCCTTAATAGTTTCAAAAATGTACCTTCGTTCTGCCTTGTTTTCTTTGGTTCCCCTCACCCTTCTAATAATCCAAAGTATAGCATCTTTTAACCCAAAATCAATATCCATTGCAGAAATCACCCATATTTTGCAGAATTCGGCAAAAATATGGGTGACTTGCATTCTACAAATCACTTCTTGAAGTCTGGCAGCATTATTGAAAAATAGATTTATTTTTCACCGTTTGATTTCAATGCTCTTTGCCACACTTTCCAATTACTCATCAGTTATTCTTTCTTGGTCAAACTCAAAGGCGACGTAAACCAACATATCATTGTTATAAGATACGATTCCCTTATTGTGCTTTTCTTTTCCATCATTTACTGCTGCAGAATAACACACATCTGTAACAGCAGTAGCTCCTGATGAACTACCACAAGATATTACAAAAACCACTGTAACAATTATGTTACTGTTTTCAAGTGTAATATGGCAGTTATGATTCATGATATTTTTCTTCCGAAGCCATTGATTTACAGGACTATTGTATCTCATATAACTTCACCTTACAGGTGAATTGTAATAAAAATATAAAACTTTTAATAAGCCACGGTATTGTAGGCATTTTCGTAAAAGTTAGACTTTTAACTTCACGGGATTCAGGTTTTACTTATGTATTGGATGAGTAAATTAGAAAATTCTCATTAAACTAAAAATATCAACCATCTTGTTCATTGGACCCTCAATAAACTAAATAATTCCTTGTAATATTCAGATTTTTAACAGTTCTATATGATTGCCACTATGTAAAATCCTCCCATCCTTTAGCTACGAAGATATTATCACTATATATTAAAGGATAAGTTCTATGTAATAAAATTACTATATTATTAACTGATAATTCTCTAATCTTTTTCAACAATATTTTTCAGCAACACCATCCAAAATCAGATGTAATTTCATCAAAAATATATACAGATCCCTTTCTAAGCAATGCCCTTGCAAAAATTCATCTTTTGCTTTTTGTCCACTTGATAATTGCGATGCACCTGTCCCTAGGATAGTATCAATTTTTATCAAATAAGTCAAAAATCACTTTTAACCCAGAACATCGACAAGCCTGTTCGATATCCTTATCCGTTGCATTTTCATTAGCCAGTTTAAGATTATTCTTTATTGTATCATCTATAATAAAGGTCTCTTTTGTTGTATATATGATTTCCTTTTCTAATGTACTCAATAGGCAATAGATTAATATCCAAACCATTAATAAAAACATGCCATTATCTACATGATATAATCCAAACAATATTTTTAGTAATGTAGTTTTTACCGCATCCATTTTCACCCACAATAGCATATAATCCGGATTTTTGAAATATTAAATGAAATATCTTTAAGAATAAAATCAGAATTATCATATGAAAAGCTCAAATGGTCAGTCTTTATTTTATGTATAAAAATTATTTGCATCTTTTATACTCATATCATTATTTACCTTTTTCTATACTTTCATTCATCATCTGTCCTATTCGTCCAAGACTAATCCCAACATTAATAGTATTGATATTTAACTCCATAATCTTTTGATACAGCTTCATACAATCTGGAAACATATGCACTGTATGATACCATAGTTCTCTATCGTCATTTTATTATCAATAATTAGTTTTTGAGAATAGGTAAAATGTTAAGAAACTTATTATCATACTAATTAAGCTCCTTAATATAGTCACACAATTAACTGTTTTTCTGTTATCTTTCTCAATATCATAACCATCTGCCAAAAACCTTTTTAAAGTTTAGCGTTGTTTTTCTTCCATATTAAAAATCTTTATATGAACAAAATTATCCAAATGTAAGAATAAAAATGATATCAAGTCATCACCATATTTTTCGCCTTTTTCCTTCGTTTTTCTTCAATGCGACATTTAAATAATATGTTTAATACAAAAACTAGAGGTATATTCAACAGAGAAATCACAGTGTTTTTGTAGTGAAATCGTTATAATAAAAATCAAAGGAACAATATATTGATAATTATTGTTAATACATTAGTAATAAATATTTTAAATAAAATGATACTATCAAATCAGAGTCATTCTGTAGTCGATTTAGTAATTCACTTGTATTATATTTATCCTTGTACTAGTTTCAAATCTCAAATATTGGTTAAATAATGCCTTTTTCATATCTGAACTTATATTATATGACAATGCCATTGACAAATTACCCCTCACTATTTCCAAGATTGAGGTTATAAACGCCAAAATAACATAAACCATTATAAATAATATTGTTTTATTAAAATCTTTTCTATTTAAGTTATCGATTAAAGTACCAAATAAGAATGGATTAATACTTGAAAACACAACATTTAACATAACTAGTGTTATAAGTAATGACACTCAAACAAATATGTTTTCTAAAGTATTGATCAAATATTCTTTTATAAAAATTTATTTGCTTTCACTTAGTCTCCTATTCTTAACAGTTCTATCATCTCATTCTTTTTCATACTTATGAATGATAAAAATTGTTATTCCAGTAACTAGCACAATAATACTTCCCAAATATGGCTATAAAAACATAAAATAGGCGGAAAAATAAACTGCCTGTTTAAACATAATAAAACTTAGTCCATTTAAAAATAGCAGTCTGGAAAATCATAGTAGTTAGCGTTGCCACTGAAGTTATAATTATATTTTCAAATATAACTATTTTTTTCTATGTCTCTTCTCCTTTGCTCCAATAACTCTATACAGCATAAACTCTCTTTTTCTTGAGGTAAACAGTACAAAACTCAATATACCAATTATACATATTAAAGTTATAAACATTAAAATACAGGTAATATATATGAATGCAATATACTGATAAAACCCTTCCTATACATCTTAATGTACGAGTCCACGCTCACGACTTCTGCCCCAGTCTCCGCCGCCAGATGTTCTATATTCTCTTTATCCTTCTTATCTGCATTTATAAGAATATTTTTCTGAAAAGCTATTATCGATATTCTCCTTTACATCATTAAAATTTAGTGCAACAGTATATGCAGCCGGCGTATTAGGCATATCATCTACATTTCGGTTAAGCTAAGTGCTCTGTCAAAAAAATTATATTTACCGTTCCGGCTTATCCCTGTAATATAGCAAAAAGTACCTGTTTGCATAAATGTTCCTTTAGGTGGCACCTTATTTCTGCTAAGTCCCTCATCATCCTTAAAAACTGCCATACTATAAAATTTCCCTTCACCTCCTTTTTAGCTGAAATGATTTATTAAATGATGTAAAGTATTTAATATTTTTCAGAAATTGCTTTTTCAAACTTATTAGAATTTATATCAGATTCAGTAATACACAAATTAAATCCTGTGTGCTTATCCACAAATTTTTCATAATAAGTTTCTACACCAAGTAATACATTATAAAGCACTATTACCAACATACATACAGCAACTATTGTTGTCCCTAATACTGCATTATGTTTTTCCTCCTTTTTAACAAGCATTAAAGCTAGCTTGACTGTGCTCTTTTTTCTTAATGGCAGACATGGAAATTAAGCTGAAATCCAAGCCTGAATATCAGGTTGAATATAAAAAAATTATTAAGAGACTTATAAATATTAGCGGATTTATTCCTCCAAAAAAATAAAACAAACTTATGACAATGTATGATATGACACTAAGCACCTGCCATTTATTTATTATTTTTTTAACTGCTAAAAGTTTTTCTGTCCCTTAGCTCATCAGCTATTTTTAACTCATATATTCGTTCATACATCCCTAAATGAAATAAAAACTATTGAAACTGATAATACTAAGATTTTTTAAAAATGTAACTAAGCTAACATTTAATAGAGTCAAAACAGATATTTTTGACTGCTAAAAAGTGTTACAATAATATCTGAATAATAGCACTCCTATCACAGTTGCAAGAGCAGACGAAATAGGAGTAATAAAGATTGCATCAAAGACAGCAAACAGCCTCAGTACACTTTTATTCACTCCATATATTCTGGCTATAATAAGTTTTGGCTTAACAGAGTTTTTCTTTTAAGTGAAGTATTGCCATTATGCCTAACACTACTATTATTACATTTATATTTATAAAAATTCTTAGTATATTTTCTCCTGATTTTAATGTAGTCTTAAAATTGTCAAGTACTGCTTCCTTGGTAGACATTTGTATAATATAGTCTTTTTACCTGATTCATTAAAAATATTTTTACATCATTATATACAGATTTTTTTCATCAACCTTCCCTTTAATGTTTATTCCTAAATTACATTTTGGCAACAATTTCATCATCATTAAAAGTCTTTTTAATTCATTAATATTTTCACTACCTACGATTACATATCCTGCTAGAACCATATCCTCGAAATTAGAGTCACAGGGTTCAATTTTTTTAACAATAAGCGATTTATTTAAAACATCAAAATATACCCTGTCACCCTCCTTTGCCTTAAACTTACCAGCTGCCTGTATACTTAAAATACAAGTCCTTCTAAATCTTTATCTGACACCCTAAGGATAATCTGCTTTTCTTCTTTTGCCTATAGTATTTTTTTGATTGGCAGAAACCTCTCTGTAGAAACTTCTGCCTTTTTGCTTAATTCTCTTATATAAGCATTAAGCTTAGGACTTGTTACAGTTCTACCATATGTGTCCATTACACTTATGGTAAGATCATTACTTCCTGAGCCGGCTTTTATAAATTCTTCTGATAGTGATGTAATAAATAGAAGAAGCGCCAAAGTACTAAAAAGCAAATGACAGAAGAAACATTATCATAATATTTTTGTTATTTTTTTCCTGCCAAACAATTTATAATATAAAGAATAACATTTACTAAGCTTCATATAATTCTCCGTCAAGCATTTTTTTATCTGTCTGTCAGAAACCTCTGATACATAGCAATCATGAGTAGATATTATAATGCTTATGCTAAAGTTATTAACCAGTTCCCTAAATAAGCGTAAAATATTATTACTGTTAGAACTGTCAAGAGCACCCGTCGGCTCATCTGCTATGAGTACTTTAGGGTTATTTATCAAAGCTCTGGCTATTGCAGTCCTTTGTTTTTCTCCTCCTGAAAGCTGATAAGGATATAGTTTCTCTTTTCCTTTTCAGCCCCAATAATTCTATAAGTTCTGCTATTTTTGCTTTCAAAATTCTCTTTTTTTCTCACTAAATATGCTGGGAGCTCTATATTTTTCTATAAGTGATAATTCTTCCACAAGGCAGTGATTCTGAAAAACTATCCCGATATTTTCATTCCTAAATATATCAAGTTCTTCATTCTTAAGAGCATACAAATCAGTATCCCCTATAAGTACCTTCCCCTTATCAGGCTTATCTATTCCTCCTATTACTCCAAGCAGAGTACTCTTTCCACAACCACTCGGTCCCATAATAGAAAGTATCTCGCCAGTATTTATTTCTAAATTGATATTCTTTAATATCTCTATTGAATGCTTTTCCATTTTTAATACTTTTTGCAATATTTTTTTACCCTTTACCATACCGCTTGCCTTTTTCTAAACTCAAGTTATTTGAATCATTTTTTTGAATGTCTTCTAATGATTATTGTAGCAGCAATACTTATTAGACTACAATAAAAATATAGGCAATGAATACAGACAAAAGGTATGCCCATATATCTGCTTTCCCATCTACAGATATCATTGCATTTACAACTGAAATAAGAATAGCTGCCATTAAAAAAATAATATCCTTGCTTTTAAGTCTTTCATTTTTTGTACATTTCTCTTATACTTTTTTATCCCAAAAATATTGCTGACAATACTGCTGCCTGAATAAGCATTGATAAATCTATCAGTAAAAACACAGCTTCAAAAGGAGAATATCCCAGCTGAGAATTCTTAATAAAAATCCCGGCTAAATATGCTAAAATAATTGATATTTCTATTACCATCTTTATACCTCTCTGAACTTTATGTAAGCTCTATATTCTCAATCGACTAAATTCCCATAAAACAAAAATGCACAAAACTCAAGCTTTTTATTGACTTTTTAATGACTATTTTTAATAATCTGCTTTGCCTAGTCTCACTAAACCTTAGAAATATATAATTCACAGGTTCTATAGTCAATATATAATTGTTCGTTTTCGTTTAACAAATCTGCATATTCATCAAGATATTTTTCCAAAAATTTATCAATCATTCTTTTATACTTTGAATTATCTCTTATCAATCTCGCGCATAAATCACTATGTTCTATCAAAATATCATTGTTTCCAGCTATAACAATCGCTCAAATCCTCTATGGAATTTTTCATATCTTGGAGTTCTTGTATCTTAGACACTTCATCTTCTGATAATATTTTTAATACTTTATTTCTCATATCCATTTCTAAGTCTATAATCTACATAGTTCTATTAGCATTAAAATTTAGTTTTTCCATTGGATCCATATAGTCAATTTCTGGAATGCTATTATCAATATACACAACAGTTTTTCCAGCAATATTTTTGAATTTTTCCTCTCAATATGTGATGATACTGCATTGTATTTTAGACGGAGTATTAAATTCACCCAGTCCATTTATAATTAAGAAAAATACATCTGTTGCATTGATATGCATCACAATTAGAGCATAATGGAGCTTTTATCTAGTTTTGTTTTGTTCCAGTAAGTCTTTATTTAAATCACCTTTAGATTACCTATTGGCTCAATTTTTGCATAATAAAACGCTGGACAGACATATAAATCACCATCAATTCCAAGAGTAATGTTCTTTTTCCCCAGAAAAACAATTATTCATATTTTACTATAAATCCTGTCTGTTAACCTATTAAATTCTTTAATTACGCCCCTATCTTTGTAGCTACATATCATATTAATAACAGCCTTCAATTGTTTATCATACTCAATAAGATCTAATTCTTTTTGCTGAATACTATATTTAAATTAACTCTATCAAATCTTTCATACACTTTAGCTACATATTCATACAAGTATTTTATCTCATTTTCTTCCAATACTAAAATTGACGTATCTCCCATATTTTTGACATTCTGATAAAAATATTATTCTTATTAGCAACATATATTATATCACTTTTTATTATAGTTGGATTCACATCCATAAGGGATTATATGTCTAACTATATGTCCTTTTAATTCTTTTTAAATCTATATCTCTTTAATAATTTTACTTAGATACTCTTGACTACTTTGTGAATGTATAAAAACTGAGATAAAAATTATCCCTAGCATATCTTAACCCTTCCAATATTAAATCTGCTGGCAAACATGATTTTTGTCTTCCCTGCTATTATAAGAGCAGTAGCTTATACTATCTTCAGATAACACAAAAACATAAATAATTCATTCTTATAGTTTGAACTTCTATCAATATTCTCTTCATTGTGTAATCTTGCCCAATAATATCTATTAGCTCTTACCCTTGCTTTATGCATCTGACAGACAGCTGTAAATCTATCAAAAAGAGTATCCTTAGATGTTTCATTATAATTACATCCAGCGCAATACAGACATTCTGAACTTATATTACAATTAATACATTTATCCTCGCTTAAATATTTTTGTATAAAGTTTTTAAATGGTCTAATCTTTGTCTTCATCAATAGAATCATTAACATTCCCATATCTTATTCCCTTCTTATTAGATAAAGAGTAATCCATAAACCTTACGCAACTATATATGTCTCACTGGAGTCAACCGCAAACATTTTTCCCGGTCCCACATACAGGAGTCATCATAACTTTATCTATTTCTTTTAAACCCAACATTGTCTGAAAATAAAGTTACATTATAGTCATTCCATAATTTATTATCTATTATATAGTCTGCTAATTCTATCAGCTGATTTTCAAATAATTTATCATCTCCATAAGTCCAAGCATTCTCAAATACTACATTAGCTGGAATTTCATGCAAAACCCATTTTCCATAAATGAACTATACTATCTTTCAAATATGGTAAAATCATCATGAGATATTGTTACTTTTTAGTTATTGTATTAGGGTACTGTTTCAACAATAATTTCATATTTTTCAACAATATCATAAGAACCTTCTCCATTTGGAAAAACTCTTTGCATATCATGTTTTTTCTTTTATTCCATCAATTGTCATTCTATTGAAACCATTTTACTATTTTTCTTATAAATCGTTGTACTTCATCAGTATTATATAGAACCCCATTTGTACCAATAGAAATTCTATATTTTCCGAAGAGTCTTGAATCTGTTAAATATGTCTTTAATTTATAATAATCTACAATTTTATCTATCAATTCTATTTCTAGTAGCGGTTCTCCACCGATAAAATCTAATATAACATATTTTGTATCAATTAGATTATTATCTAAGAAAAATCAACTGTACTTTTTAGCCATTTCAAAAACTCATTTTTACTCTTATTTTTTACCTAACATATAGCAATACTTTTGCACTATGAGATTACAATCTTGTGTAACAACAAAATGTCAATTGTTGCGCCTCATTATCTTTCCATAAATTACTTATCTTTCCACCCATCAAATATCCATATGTGCTCCATTAATATAAGTTTTTATACTGCAATACATAAGTAATATGTTACTATAACAACTTAATTTCTGTAAAAAGGGCTGTGACATTAACCAAAAATATCACAAAATAAGCAGTTTCTAAAATATATGTCACTATTTTGATAATGCACAGCCACTAAAAAAATCAACTAAACAGACCTCTACTTACTCCATACTTGTGGACAAGCCGCACTACATCCAGATGAACATGCTCCACCACATGAAGAACTACATCCTAAACTACAACTCTGTGAACAAATAAATCCACAGCTAGGACCACAAAAAGCAACCACCTTTTTCCAAGTAATTCTTCCATATTATCTTCTTTTAATTGACTATCAAAATTCATAAATTTACCTCCTTGTATTCAATATTGAATAATTCATATACCATATGATTTTTGCAGTATCTCCATTCTTATACCTCTCTGGATTTACGCTTTTTCATCGTCTGCCTCCATTTATCTTTTTTCTTAGGGCTTACAGGACGCTTTGGCTGATGTAATATACCTAAACATATAGGCGGATACTTGCTTGCACTCTGTACAGCTTCGTCCCTCATTAACCGTTCTACAACCTTAAGCACTTTTTTGTTAACATTCTTCACTTTCTCTTACCTCCTGTTTTTAAGATTTTTTTGATATACACAACAAAGCTGCACATAATATAACAGCTATTGCCATATAACTAGTGTAAATCATACTGGCTCCCAGTAAAAACACAGCCAAGTATTATGCTAACTTCCAGTAGAACTATTAATCTTGCAAGTGACTCAATAAGTTCTTTCTGAGTTCATATGCATATTAGGATGATTAACCGTACCTATTAATACAATATATATAGCTGCGATAACTACTGCTCCAAGTAGCCATTGTTGATAATTTACTAACCTTATTGCAACAAGCATAACTGCTAAGTATATGGCTACCGTTGCAAAATAACACTTATAAAAGCTGTCTAAGTGATATCCTCCTGTTCTCTTTCTTAATTCAAAGAAAAAAATTAGAAAAAGAGAGTTGGAAGTAAATTATTTGTTATTAAGCTGATTATCATTATACTTCCAATTGTAATAAACTTTTCTACAAAGCAGATAAAAGTGTAAATATACATATCTGCCATTTCTTTTGTCTATTATTTTATTTTTCTACCATTTGTCCTATGAAATTATTTTTGCTATTTTTCTACCATAATTTGATGTACTCCTTATGATGTCTTTAATTGCAGTATAGCATCTTTTTAACCTAAAAACAATATACATTGCAGAATTCGCCCATATTTTTGCAGAATTCAGTAAAAAGAATGACTTGCATTTGCAAGTCACTTCTTTGAGTTAATCTTTCTATTTCTTTTTCAGTTTTAACCCCTAAAACAGCATACTTCCCAACTTTTATCTGTCTTAAACAAAGCTGACTGATTAACCATACGGATTCAAATATTTTTTTGATAGCCCATCCACGCAGTCCATCACTTTGGCGTGTTACAGAAATCAAGTAACACCATCTTTTTACTCTTTTCGCTGTATCACCATCTTCGCTCACTAAGTCCCCCTTTCTCAAGTACCCAACAACTTTACCGCTAAGACCCGAGGTTTATTTCTTAATTTTAAACCTGCTGAGGTTACTTCATAAGTATGTGAAAACGGTACAATTCCATTAGAAATAGAATCAAAGTTTTACTACGTAATTCCTTACCGAATTGGCTTTAACAGGAACTGTGCTAAAATTGATACAAATTGCACTTACACAGGTAAGTGCGGCAACAACAGTTTTTCTTCAACATAATACATCCTCCTTAAATTTATTTAATTTACCTTAAGTAAATACGCATACGTTGTTATAAATGCCGTATCATAAACAAGAGTATCCATATCTACTAAGGAAGTATCCTTTTTCCTTTACATAGTCTTTTATCTTTATCTTTTACATCTTTTGGAGATGCGAAGATGTCGTAGGTAAAGTAGCACAGTGTAGAATTTTTCTCCAATGTAAAATGTTGTTGCATCTGTCCCAGCACTTTCATAATTTACAATGCAGGAAAATACTTCTCACACTGTTTTTTTAAGCTCGCTCTTATCTTTTTAGATGCAAAGAACATCTGCTTTCTCTGCTTCTTATTGCCTATGGAATTGATATTAACTACACCGTATATATTATCCTTTTCCTCCTTTGACAGGCTTACTACAAAGTACCTTGAGCCTCTCCTTAGGTGTTCTGAATCAAAGAAAACAAATTCAGGGTTGTATGAGAGCTCTTTTATCAGAAAGAATCCTTGCCATCTCCATAAGAGCTGCAACGCCACCGGCATTGTCAAGTGCACCTATACTGCCCTTATATGAATCATATCTTGCTGAAAAATATAACAGTCTTAAGTTTCGGATTAGCATCTTTTCTTTTTACAATTATATTTCTGCCCTTAACAGCACCTTTTTCTTTCTTTTGATTCTTATTAATATTGCCATTTAAGTCAACCAGTTTCTCGTCATAGCTGTTAAGTTCTGAAATTTTACATCATAGCCATAGCCCTTAACAGTATCAAAAATGTACTTTCCTGCTTCCTTGTTTTCTTTTGGTCCCCTCACCCTCTGTGTCTTAGTAAGTTTTTCAAAGTTATTCTCTTTATATCACTTTTGCTTATCAGGATCTCAACCTCCTTATAAGCCTTATCAGCTCCTTTGAGAGCTTAATAGCTGAGTTTTTACCGCAGCCTCTGTGGTATATCGGTTAAAATGCCCCTACACCTCCGGAAAATAAACCAAGTGACATTGCAACATACAACCCCAAAAACCTACCAATCTTTGAAACATTTTCCTGTTACCCTATAAGTTTTACCTCCAAATCTGACTAATATAATAATTACTCACCCTCTGCTAATCCAAAGTATAGCATCTTTTAATCTAAAAACAATATCCATTGCAGAAATCGCCCATATTTTTGCAGAAATCGTCAAAAAGTGACTTGCATCCTGCAAATCACTTCTTGAAGTACTTATTTCATTATAATTTTTCACTTGATTATTAGAATAAAAAACTTACATCCTTATAATCACACCATATGACTATTTTAATATTATCATTAATATTTAATACATCACCTATTTCTTTTATATACTGATATAGTATCTAAGAAATCAACGTCTTTAGTATATAAGTTGTTCTGTACATATTTTCCCCACAGCTCTTTTTGGGGCTTCACTTTCCTTGAACAACTCAACTATTTCTTTATACTGTAAAGCCATTTCCAAAGAACCTCTGTATTTGCTCGTTCTTTCTATTGCTTTTCTTAATGTGTCTTTATTGATTTTATCTTATAAATGCTGTATATCATGTATAAATCATAGAAAATCCCTTTGCTCTTGTTGTGGTAATATTTCTACTTGAAATAGTTTCAAAATTTTTCTGATGAGTATAGTTTCTATAGTATATGTCATAATAGGTATTGTTCCTTCTTCTATGATTTTTTGAATAGAATAGTTCATTTCTCTTGGTGTAATAACATCTCCTGTTGTTATATCTATATTTAAGGTTGCATTTATTTTTCCCCAAAAACGCAGGATATGCTCGCACAAAAAAATCTTCACTACACATCTTCCCGTCTTATGGGCGATAATTTAATCAGTTTATATTCAATATCAGCATCAATTTCAATCGCTAAAATTTCATTTAAAATATTGGATATAGAATCTTCGTTTGAGTGAATTCCTCTAACCGTAGTATCCATATCCATCGTACTACGCATATCAACACCTATGAGAGACGAAATAAAGTCCACCTTTTAATATAAAAATTTTCACTATATTTTTGATTTTAGAGAGTTTTTCAGTATTCCTTCAACAAAGCACATCTGGAG